>ERZ1292630.108-Hain-H41-02um-R3-108-length-92049-cov-49_pt1 | contig 92049 bp, 105 predicted proteins | sample MGYA00564408_ERZ1292630 | MGnify/ENA primary metagenome ERZ1292630 (study PRJEB36523, sample SAMEA6512641) | groundwater metagenome | collected 2019-01-08 | study: AquaDiva: Metagenomics assemblies of 32 groundwater samples
GTGTGGAGCCTCGATGGCTTTTTCTCTTGCCCAAGTCGTGAATTATTCAGGCTAGACCGGACCATGCATGAATAATCCGGGCTAGCGCCTCCTGCGCCTCCAATCCTCTCGTTTCCTTCTTGCGCATTATCCATTTGGATACGCACTGTATCCACGTCGATACATTGTCCTACGTACTGTGCACAGCACTGTGTCAAAAGCAGCCGATTTCGTTTGGGTCCAACCATCGGGTAAGTGGCACAGTACATGCTGAATTACCCTAGTGGTTAGGGGGTATGCCTAGGAACCTCACGTTTGGTGGAGGTTGCGCATGGCGTTCAAGGGTGACGATTCCACCTTTTCATTAGCCACCACAGTGACCCTGGCCCTGGCCGTGGCGGCCATGGTGTTTGTGAAGGAGCCGCTCAAGAGTTCGCGACCAGTAGGGAATAGTGTCGGTCTGGGGGGAGCGGCCAGTGAATTGAAAGCCCGTGCGAGGCTATGGGAGGACCCATTTGCGGCGGTTGAGAGGGATCGAGAGGTCAGAAAGAAGATTTCGGTCGCACAAACAGGCAAAGGCAAGGGGCCTCCGGGAGCGGTGACCGTATCCGTGCAGTCGGGGGACGTCGATGGCGAAGGCCTGGACAGCTTGTGGAGAAAACTGAGGAACGCTGTTGAGCAAAAGGAGCAAGTCACGGCGCTCGTGGTAATGACCGGGAGCGGATCGTCGGTCGAAGCCGGCGAAGCGCGCATCCGGGATCGGTACGCGGTGGGCGCGGCGCTGGAGGTCGGCTGTTTTACCCCGGACAAGGGAGAATCTATTTCCTACTTCACGTGGAGCTTCGCGACCGACTTGGGTGCTCACTCGCAATACACACCGTACGAATGGTACAGCCGCAGCAAGATTACCCCCTGTCGCACGTTCAATGTACAAGCTGGACAAGCACCAGTCCGTCAGGTGCTGGTGCTCTGGGTGAAGGCTGAAGAGTCCGAACAAATCATCCTCGCGCGCATCCATGCGCTGCTCGCAAAAGTTCGTCCATCTGACCTCGAACGCCGCATTCCAGCAAAACTAGTGGGGCCCCGCAGCTCCTCCGAGTTTCGAAGCATCCTCCAGGAAATCCAGAGAGGGGGTAACGGCAACACCGGCGCGGGTCGACAAGATCCACAGAAATCGAAGCAATCCGGGCGAAAGACGAACGAGCCCATTGCCCTGTATTCCCCTTGGGCCACGGCCATGCCCGGCCTCCTCTCCTATGGAATGGCCAGCGGAAGCGGAAACAATGAGGGCGGGTGCCGATCCTATCTTGCGTGCAAGCAGGTGTTTGTTGAACTGCTGTCCGAGGCCGGTCTGATTCTTGAGCACGGTATCGACAGTGACGCGGTACTCTTCGAGTCCCTGTTTGATGAACTCAATCGCCGGCAAGTGACCGTGGGAGTGGACCCGATCGCCCTGATCGGAGAGTGGGATTCCTTCTATGCCCGCGCCCTCCCGCTCACGTTCAGCGCGGCAGCCTGTCGGTACATCACCGATGCGAACGCCAACAAGGACCATCCTCCCTCCAAGGCGCTCGTGGACCGATTACGTGGGAAATGTGACACCACGGAGGAAGGTATAGATCCATTCAAGATAGGCGACCTTTCGCCACACACTCTTCACATCAGGAAGTACAGTTATCTGAGCGGGCTGGATGGGGAAACCTCAAACGATTCCTTGGGAACATCCAAACTCAAAGACGCCGAGAAAGAAAAAGACAAGACTGACGGCGGACAGGCGAAGCTTCGCGATATTGCTTCGTATGAACGGCCTGAAGGGCCTTCGCAACTCGACTATGTTCGCCGATTGGTCGCTCGCATCGAGACTGAGGACCAGGATCAGGCCGCGAACCCCGAGGGCAGGAAGGTCAAGGCCATCGGTATTCTGGGGCGAGATGCTTACGATGCGCTCCTCATTCTTCAAGCGGTGCGGGAGCAGTTTCCGAACGCATTGTTCTTCGCCACGGATCTGGATGCACGGTACTTCCACGAAGATGAGCAGAAGTGGGCGCGCAACCTCATCGTGGTGTCCCATTTCGGCTTGCAACTGGAGTCGTCTTTGCAGGAAGCCATCCCACCTTTCCGCCACTCCCTCCAAACGTCCACGTTCTTTGCCGTCTTGCGGGCCATCGACCGGGTGGGCTATCAGCCGCCGGGGACCGGACAGAACCGCGATTCTTCCCGATTCATCTTGCCAGGCTCTCACGGCATCGCGACGGAGTACAGCGTTTTGATTCGTCCGCGCCTCTTCGAAATTGGACGCCATGGCGCGGTCGATCTGAGTGTGGACAAGTCACGCAGTGGGGAGAAGAGCATCCATCCGGCGCGAACCGATGTCGATGGAGACACAGGAAGACTCAAACTGCCGCCGAGAATCGCCTCCCTCTGGATGGTCGGCCTACTTCTGGGTTTCCTGGCTTTGTGGGGGTATGGACGGCTCTGGAACTGGTTGACGGCTCGAGACGAACTGGATCCGACAGAACAACGCCTCGCACGGATCCGTCGCTCAGCCTGGGTCTTCATTCCCGTCATCGGAGCGCTTTGGTTTTGGTGCCAGATCGTGCACTTCAACTATGCCGAAGATGAGCCTTTTTCCTGGTCCGACGGCATGAGCATTTGGCCCACGGAAGCCCTGCGGGTATTCGCCATCTCCCTGTGCCTGTTCTTCCAGATTAAGGCCAGCGCCGATTCCGCTAGCAATATCGACGATCTCACGAAGTCGTTTTTCCCCGATGTATCCTGTCAGTCTACCGCCGGCGGGTGGCGGAACGCCTTGAAAGGATTCTGGAGGGACTTGGACTGGATTTTCCATGGGTCCAAGCAGGACCATCCGGGCGAAGCGAGTGCGCTTTGGGGGCGCTACTGCCGAGCCCATAAATTTTCCCCGCGCATAGGGCGAGTCGCCTTGGGATTAGCTGGCTATTTCGGTTTGATCTTGCCCCTGTGCCTGTTTATGAACGATGGAGAGCTCCGTCTCTTCGTGCCCTGTCGCGGCACGTTCAGCTGCTCCGCCGACAGGGTGTTCATTATTTTGAGTGTCTTGTCTTTCCTCATTCTCAATCTAGCCGTGCTGGATGCGGTAGTCCTCTGCACAAAATGGGTTCAGGAGATGCCGGCCACCGCCGGGTTGAGTGAGATGACGCAGATCCGCCTCATCGTCGAGCGAACTAAAATCGTGAATCGACGGATTCTGTATCCCTTCCTGGCGCTCTTCCTCTTGATCGCCGCCCGAAGCCATTACTTCGACAATTGGGATTTTCCGCCGGTCTTGATCCTAGCTCTCACGGTCAACAGTCTGGTGGCTCTCGCCAGCGCCTGCATGTTATATCTGGCCGCAGTGGGAGCCAAGCGGAAGGTGCTTGCACCGCTTCAGCTGAAAGTCGATCGTGCCCTGACTCAGCAGGAGTGTGCCGAACCAGGCGTGGATCCGGGACCGTCGAGTGATCACCTGCGGCAGATCATCAGTGAGATTGAGGCTGTGCAACAGGGAGCCTTTGTTCCCTTCTACCAGCAGCCGGTCGTTCAAGCGACGTTGGTCGCCGCTCTGGCCTTCCTGCAATATTGGTATCTGGGTCAATAGGGTCTCGCCTTCCCGTGACATCAACGTACCCTCCCAGAGAAACACTCTGCTAGCGGAGATGCGAGTCCATGCGTATCGATAAGCTCGGCGGCCTCACGGTCCGCCTGACGGGCGGCACTGACGATAAGGGTGGGGGCAACGGCCCGCTGGTGGTGCTGCTCCATGGTTTCGGTGCGCCGGGCGACGACCTCGTGCCACTCAGTGAGTATCTCGATGCGCCTACCGGCACGCGCTTTCTCTTTCCTGAAGCCCCGATTTCCATCCCGATGGGTTTCGGCGATTCGCGCGCATGGTGGATGATCGACATGGCCCGCATCCAGGCGGATCGGGCAGCGGGCAAAGTCCGCGACATGTCCGGCGAAATTCCGCGCGGGTTGCCTGAAGCGCGGGAGCGCATGACGGTGCTGCTGGATGAGATACACAAGAAACTCGGCGCCGATCCCAAGCGCACGGTGTTAGGCGGCTTTTCGCAAGGGGCGATGCTGTCTTGTGACGCATTGCTCCACAGCAACCAGCCCTATGCCGGACTCATCCAGCTCTCCGGGACCCTGGTGGCAAAACAGGAGTGGGCGCCATTGCTGGCAAAGCGCAAAGGCCTGCCGCTGTTTCAGAGCCACGGCACGCAGGATCCGATCCTGCCCTACGCCATGGCCGAGCGATTGCGCGATGAATTTCTCCAGGCCGACGTGGCAGTCGATTGGCAGCCGTTTCGAGGCGGCCATGAAATTCCTGAACCGGTCTTGCGGAAGCTGGGCAGCTTTTTGTTGAAGACGGTGCGATAGGCTCACGATGGATGCGTTCACACTCACCGGTGCAGACGGCACCATGCTCCGTGGCGATCGCCTCGAAGGCAAGGATCGTCAGATTCTGTTCATCACCGGGTTTTTGTCCAAGCGGTGGGGCAACAAGAGCAAGGCGCTGGCGCAATGGTGCCGGGAACGGGGCTGGGGCTTCTGCTGCTTCGACTTTCGCGGCTGGGGCGATTCGGGAGGAGCCTGGGGCGAGTATCGTCTGCTGCAATGGTTGGAAGACGCTGAAGCCGTCACGAAAATGCTGAACGATGGTCCAGATCTTACCCACCCTCCCCAGGCGCGCCGAGACACGCCTTCTCCCCGGGTGACGATTGTCGGCAATTCCCTCGGCGGATGGCTGGCCTGGCTGGTGGCACAGGAACAGCCGGCGGTGGAAGAATTGATCCTGATCGCCCCGGCGTTCAATATGATGGACCTGCGCGCGTCGCAGATTTCCGCCGAGCGGCGTGAGCGGTGGCAGGCGACCGGGTCCATGCCCTGGGACGACGAGCCCATGCATCGGGATGCGCCGATTCCCTGGCATTGGGTCGAGGACAGCCAGGCGCTCTGGAGCCGTCGCTTCACCATGCCGCGTCGCGTCAAGGCGACCATTCTGCATGGGCTACAGGATGCGGTGATCAAACCAGACGGAAGCTGGGCCTTCGTGCAGCAGGTGCTGTCGCAGGATCCTGAATTTCCCATCGAAGTCCTATTCAAAACCGGTGATCACCGTCTGAGCAGTCCCGACCATTTGGAGACCGTGCGACGGCTTGTGCTGAGAGGTCGATAGCACGGGCTGGCTGTTGATCAGCATGGATGGTCAGTGTTCGCATCGCTTGATGGCATGCCATGTCTGCGCTATACTGAAAATCTGAAACTGTCTGAATATCGCACATTTCACAGAAGGAGGCGCTGTGCCAACCGTCAAAGTGTGGGGGAGGGGGCAGCTGACGATTCCGGCCTCCATTCGAAAAGAGCTCCGTCTGGAAGAAGACGTGTCCCTGACTGTCGTCAAGGTCGGAGAGGTGTTGCTCCTCACGCCGCGGCCGCTCATCGGAGATGCCGTCGCGAAAAAGGTCGCGCGGGCGATGAAGAAAACCGGACTGAAGCTGGACGATCTCTTGGCGGACCTTAAAGAACAGCGGGAACGGTACAATCGGGAGCGAAATGGAGCGTAAACGATGGCGTGTCTTTCTCGATACGAGCGCACTGATTGCAGGGGTCGTGTCTCCGACGGGCGCAGCCAGGGAAGTGCTCCGACTGGCCGAAGCAAGAGTCATCGAGCTGGTTGTATCCAGACAGGTTCTGGTGGAAGCGGAGCGGAATCTCGCGTCAAAACTTCCGTTAGTGCTGGATGACTACCATCTGCTGCTCCGCCGTCTGGAGCCGGTGGTTGTCGAAGATCCTCCTCGTGCAGCCGCGCAAGAGGCCGCTCGCGTCATTCATCGGAACGATGCGCCGATTCTTGCGGCGGCGCGCATTGCGGCGGTAGATTATCTTGTCACGTGGAATACGCGGGACTTCCTCACAGACCGCGCGCGGGATTGGGCCTCGTTTCCGGCACTGACACCCGGTGAATTCCTTCGAGCGTTTCGAGACGTGCTCGGCAAGGAAGGTTAACTCCGAGAGCCGTTGGACGCCGATGCGGAGCTCGGGATCACCGATTGAGCAGCCCGGACCATTTGGAGACGTTTCGTCGGGTGGTTATGCGATCACGATAGGGACGAGCCCATGCTTGTCTTGATCCACAAAGAATGCGGTGGCCCGGCGCTGGACGAATCGCCGGTCGGCGAAGTGTGCGCGATTCCGGTGAGTCAATTCCCGTTTTCCTGCTTTACCTGCTTGGAAGACATCCTCGATGAATCTGAAGTGCGGCTCACCGAAGATCTCGGCATCTAGCAGGATGCGGAAAAAGTCCGCCAGCGGCGTTCTCGACACCCGTGAAGCGTGAATCGTGAAGCGTATCTCGCGAGCATGTCGCAGCCGATTCTGCAACGAGAGACGAACGACGTTTCACGAACGACGGACGAGGGGACGGCCTTTTTGCGCATCCTGCGGGTTATTGTCCAATCGACACGGCGCATGAGTGGATCGTCATGTATTGCGTACCAATCGAGTGTTTCCGCAGCCTGCCAGGGGCAGAGGCCAGGCGTCGCTCGGCTCTCGTTCCTTCTCGCGTTCAGTGGAAATTCCGGAAGCATCCAGGTAAGGTGTCGCGCAGCTTATTGCACAGAAAAGAGGCATCGTTGTCATCCACGCAACAACATAACAGCGGGCCGGATTCCGACGGTCCTGAGGTTCCTGAACCCTCCCATGCCGAGCGGGCGAAGACCCTGGTCTATCTGCAACAGACGGGCGGGCTCTCGACTATTTCGCGCAAGCAGCCCGGTTGGCCGTTCGGCTCGGTGATGCCCTATGGGTTGGACGACCAGGGGCAGCCGTTGTTTCTCATCAGTACCATGGCGATGCACACGCAAAACCTCCTCGGCGATCCTCGCGCCAGTTTGCTCGTGACGCCGCCGGAAAGCAGAACCGATCCCCTGGGCGCTGCCCGTGTCACGTTGATGGGGTCGGTGACGCGTGTGCCGAAAGAAGAGAGCGCCCCGGTTCGCGAACGGTATCTGGCGCGTCATGCCAATGCGGCCTATTGGGTGGACTTCAACGACTTCGGTTTCTTTCGCATGGCAATCGCAGATATCTATTTCGTCGGCGGCTTCGGTTCGATGGGCTGGGTCGCGCCTGCGGATTATGCGGTGGCCGCAGTGGACCCGCTTGCCGACGAGGCATCGGGGTTGATCCGAGACATGAATGAGCAGCACACAGCCACGCTGTTGCTCCTGGCCCGGGTGTATGGCAAGGTGGAGGCGCAGCAGGTGAGCGTGACCCAGCTTGATCGGCTGGGCTTTCATCTGCGGATCAAAACGGCCGAGCGGATGCAAGGGGGACGGGTGGCGTTCACCAGCCCGGTTCGCAACGCATCGGAAGTCAGGGCCGGGCTGACCGATTTGGCCGCTCAGGCGAAGGCCGGCGCCGAACTCATCCATTCGCTGTAGCGACGCGCGGACAATATTTCGTGAACGATCCTTGGGGATCGTATACTTCTCAACTCAGCAAGATCATTAGATAGGGGAGCGCATGGCGACGAACGATAAGCAAGTAATTTTTTCACTGGTCGGTGTCGGCAAGGTCTATCCGCCGAAGAAGCAGGTCCTGCGCGATATCTATCTGGGCTTTTACTACGGCGCCAAGATCGGCGTGCTGGGCTTGAACGGATCCGGAAAAAGCTCATTACTCAAAATCATTGCCGGGACCGATCCCAACTACGTCGGCGAGATCACTCGCTCGAAAGGCTACAGCGTCGGACTGCTCGAACAGGAGCCGCAGCTCGACTCCAACAAGACCGTCAAAGAAGTCGTCGAGGAGGGGAAGAAAGAGCTGGTGGCGCTGCTGCACGAGTATGAAGCGGTCAGCAACAGCATGGGCGAGGCTGGCCCCGATGAGATGGAAAAGCTTATCGACAAGCAGGCGCAGCTGCAGGAAAAAATCGAAGCCGCCAACGGCTGGGAACTGGAGAGCGAACTCGAAATCGCCATGGATGCGCTGCGTTGCCCGCCTGCCGATCAGAAGATCAGCGTGCTCTCCGGCGGTGAGAAACGCCGCGTGGCCCTCTGCCGCCTCATGATCCAGGAGCCGGATATCCTGCTGCTCGACGAGCCGACCAATCACCTCGATGCGGAATCCGTGCAATGGCTGGAGCAGCACCTGCAACAGTACAAGGGCACGGTCATCGCGGTGACGCACGACCGGTACTTTCTGGACAACGTGGCGGGCTGGATTCTGGAACTCGACCGCGGCTCCGGCATTCCTTTCCAAGGCAACTACACGGCATGGCTCGAACAGAAACAGGACCGGTTGGAGAAAGAGGAGAAAGCCGAATCCAAGCGCAAGAAAACGCTCGAACATGAGTTGGAATGGATTCGCATGTCGCCGAAGGCCCGGCAGTCGAAGGGCAAGGCGCGTCTCAATCGGTATGAGGAATTGGTCAACCAAAAGCAGGACCAGCTGGCCGCCGATCTGGAAATCTATATTCCGCCGGGACCGCGGCTCGGGGATCTGGTGGTCGAGGCCAAGGGCATCAGCAAGGCCTTCGGCGACAACGTGCTGTATGAAAATGTCGAGTTCAGCCTGCCGAAGGGCGGCATTGTGGGCGTCGTCGGTCCCAACGGCGCGGGCAAGACCACCATGTTCCGCATGATCATCGGCAAGGAGAAACCGGATACCGGCACCATCCGCATCGGCGAAACGGTCAAGCTTGGCTATGTGGATCAGGATCGCTCGCTCGATCCCAATAAGACGGTGTACGAAATCATTTCCGAAGGACAAGACACGATCATGCTGGGCAAGGCCGAAGTGAACGCCCGCGGTTACTGCGCCCGCTTCAATTTCGCCGGCACCGATCAGCAGAAGAAGGTGAAGGACCTCTCAGGCGGTGAGCGGAACCGGGTGCACCTGGCGCGCATGCTGAAAGAAGGCGCCAACCTCATCATCCTCGACGAACCGACCAACGACTTGGATGTGAACACGTTGCGCGCGTTGGAAGAGGGGTTGGAGGGATTTGCCGGCTGCGCGGTCATCAGCAGTCACGACCGCTGGTTCTTAGACCGTGTCGCCACCCACATTATGGCGTTCGAAGGCGACAGCAAAGTGGTCTGGTACGAAGGCAACTACAGCGAATACGAAGCCGATCGCAAGAAGCGGCTCGGCAAGGAAGCCGACCAGCCACATCGCATACGCTATCGCAAACTGACCAGGAATTAGCAGGCTGTTGAAAAAGGGCTGCCGGCGGCGTTCTCGCGGCGCGAAGAGGCTCCACGTACCGCAGAGGGTACGCATCGCCTCTCCGCTGGCTGCGGCCTTGCCGGACAGCCTTTTTGAACAGCCTGCGACGGCCACTGCGCGAGTCTATGAGTCTTTGAGAGTCACATGGCTGCTGTATGCTCGTACGGCGTCAGCATCCTGTTAGCGTCCGCCCCAAAGCCAGGATTTCTTACTAGAGGCACATCCATTTTCCGCATTCGGCCGTAGATTCATCCATGAGCATGTTACGGGGACGTACTCTAAGCCGCTGGTTGGCGGTGCTTGCCCTGGCCTCCGCCTCCTGCACGGCCATTGATCCTCCCCCGGCATCGCCTCCCGAATTTCGCCCCCTTCACACGAGAGCCACGCTGCACTTGGGAGAGAAGGAACTGGCGGATGGCCGGTTCGTCGGGCTGGCCTTCTCCGGGGGAGGGAGCCGTGCAGCCGTGTTCGGCGCGGCGGTGATGAAGGAATTGGACCGCCTGGGCTTGCTGCAGCAGGTCGATGTGTTGTCCGCGGTGTCGGGAGGTGGGTTGCCCGCGGCGTCCTATGCGCTGGAGGGCTACCGCGACTTCAGTTTTCAAAACGGTTTCGTGGAGCAGATCGGGCGTGATTTTCAGGGGGCCATCCTGGGCCCCTGGTATGCCATGCCTCAGAACGCAATCCGGTATGCGTTGACCGACCGGATTCCAGCCGAACAGATCATTCAGGTGTTGGACGACCGCCTCTTTCGCGGCGCAACCTTTGGGGATCTCAATCCGTCACGACCGATTCTCCTCTTGAACGCCACCGATGCCCTCACCGGGGATCCGCTGATTATTTCCAGTGAACGGTTTGCTGCGCTGGGCCAGCCCCTCGCTCCCTTCAGCATCGCGCGCGCGGTGTATATGTCCGCGGCTTATCCCGGCGTGCTGGAGCCGCTGGCGATTCCTTATGGCATGGCAAACGGCACGCCATCCGGACAGCCCCCGCTGCTGGCCTACGACGGCGGGGCGGCGGACAATCTCGGTATCCGGACGCTGATGCAGGTGGTGAACGACGCGCTGTCTGAGCAATCGATGGCCGATCGGTTTCCCCGCGGGTGTCTGGTCGTGTCGATCGATGCGACAGGCCGTCAGCTCAATGAGCAGCGTAAACCGCTCTCCGCAGCGGCGGCGCTGCTCAGAGGCCATCGGCGCAATGTGTTGGAGCTGGCCGGAATTCCTGTGTCACAACAGGATGCGTCCATGTTCGGCACCTTTCGGGTAGGGCTGAACGGAAACGGAGGAACCTGCCTGTTCTGGCACATTGCACTACGCCAGTTGCCGGCCAGCGATCCGTTAGGAGATCGCGCGACCTACATTAAGACCAATCTCGGGTTGTCGGCGGAAGACCAGTCGGCCCTTGTGACGGCAGCGGCCCGGCTTGTGGCGAAGGGCCGCGAAGAGATGCCTCAAGCGGACGGCTGGGCCGACTTCACGAGCGCCCGGCCCGCCCTTCTCACGCAGCCATGACGACGTCCGTCCCAACTCGTCGAGTGTTTGTGACCGGCGCAACCGGCTATCTCGGCGTGCGGCTCATTCCACGGTTGCTCGCGCGCGGGCATCATGTCACTGCGTTGGCCCGTGCCGCCTCTGTCGGGGCTGTTCCGTCCGGGTGTAAGGTCGTCGTCGGCAATCCGCTGGAGAGCGGCACATTCGTTGAGCAAGTGCGGGGCGCCGATACGCTTGTGCAACTCGTCGGTGTGCCGAAACCCGCGCCCTGGAAAGGCCCGGAGTTCCGCGCCATCGATGGACCTTCGGCCATGGCGGCGATCCGTGCCGCACGTGAGGCCGGCGTGCGACAGATGGTCTATGTCAGCGTGGCGCATCCGGCTCCTGTCATGCGGGACTACATTGCTGTGCGCAGCGAGTGCGAAGCGGCGATTGCGGCAGCGGGGTTGGTCGCGACGATCCTCAGGCCCTGGTATATTCTCGGCCCCGGTCATTGGTGGCCATTGGCGCTGCAACCGGTCTATCGGCTGATGGAGCAGTTCCCGGGAACGAGAGCCGCCGCTCTGAGGCTTGGTTTGGTCACCATTGAGGAGATGCTCGTGACGATGCTGTGGGCGATTGAACAGCTACCGTCCGATAGTCGGGTGATTGAAGTGCCGGAGATCCGTCGCCTCGGCCGGAGTCACGCATGAAACCGACCGTCTTGATTACGGGTGCCGGCGGGCTGATCGGCGGGTACCTCGTCAGCACTGCTGCTCGGTGGGCCCCGCAGTGGAATGTGCGCGGAGTCACCAGGGCCGAGGCAGATTTGACCGACCTAATGCAGGTGCAGGAACTCTGGGACCGATCGAGACCGGCTCTGGTGATCCACTGTGCGGCCCTGAGCCGAACCGGCGCCTGCGAGCAGGACCCGGCGCGGGCCAGGCGAATCAATGTCGATGCGACTCGCGCTCTGGCTGCCGCCGCCCGGGACATCCCCTTTATCTTTCTGTCTACCGATCAGGTGTTTGACGGCGCGAAGGGACAGTATGTCGAAACGGATGCCGTGCATCCCCTGAATGTGTATGGACAGACGAAGGCAGAAGCGGAGCAGGTGGTGCTCGAGAATCCGGCCCATTCGATCGTTCGTATCGCCCTCACGGCCGGTACGTCGTCGACCCGTGATCGGAGTTTCGTTGAAGACATGTTACGGACTGCGGCCAAGGGGACGAAGTTGACGCTCTTCACGGACGAGTTCCGCTGCCCCATTCCAGCCGGACCATTGGTACGCGCCCTGTGGGAGTTCGCCGCGCAGCCGCGGGCGGGCCTTTATCACCTGGGTGGGAGCGAGCGCTTGTCTCGATGGGAAATCGGCGAGTTGCTGGCGAAGCGTTATCCGGAGCTCCGGCTCTGGATTCAGCCCGGGTCAGTCGCCGACTATCACGGCCCGCCTCGTCCTCCGGATCTCTCGATGCGAAGCGACAAGCTGCAGGCGCTGCTGTCCTTCCGCCTGCCAGGTTTTCGTCAATGGCTCACCAATGGTTCGTCGGAGGGCGACGATCCTTGGAACCACAGCTCCCGGTGACCGGTAGGTTAGTGAGGCAAGGTGCGGATGTAGGCCAGCACATTCCGAATGTCGCGTTCGGAGAGCAGGCCTTTCCAGGACGGCATGTTCGGTTTGCCTTCGTGGATGGTTGCCAGCAGGGCACTGTCGGATTTTTTTCTGGTCGCCGGTGCCGTGAGATTCGCTGGATCGGGCCCAAGTAGTTTGTATCCATCTCCTTTGCCTTGGACTCCGTGACATCCGGCGCAGTGTTTGATGAAGAGTGTCTTGCCCTTTGCAGGGTGAGCAGCTTTCGGCGAAGCATTGTCACCGGCCTCAGATGGGGCCGGTACCGCAACTGCAATGGCCATCGCGACGATCAGCGCTTTGACGAAACACACGTTCATGACGGTCCCTCCGGTGTGATGTGACGGCGCTCGCCCAGTGCTGATGGTGAATCATACCTGCCTCTGAATCCGAATGCCATGCTACCCCGGCGGCCCTGTCTTGATGGAAGCCGTCATAGTACAATTGCTTGATTCTGTGCGGTGAATCCGGTTCGTGTGCAGTTCATGTCCGGTAGCTGATCGCATGACGGCGAGAGATCCCCTGTCCCTCCTCATCACCGCCTGGGCTGCTTCCGCAGCCTTGATGGTCCTGCTGTGGTTGGTCGAACGTCGCATGCGTAACCTTTCCATCGCCGATGTGGGCTGGTGTTACGGGCTGGCGTTGGTGGTGTGGTGGTACGCCGGCTCCGGTGCGGGAGAACCGGTCAGGCGATTGCTGGTGGCTTCGATGATCTTCCTCTATGCTGTCCGTCTCGGCACACATGTCCTCATCGACCGGGTGTGGCACAAGCAGGAGGATGGGCGATACCGCGCGCTACGCCGCCGATGGGGCGCACACGAGTCCTCGCGCATGTTCTGGTATTTCCAGCTCCAGGCCGCCGCCATTGCGTTTTTTTCTCTCCCGCCGCTCGTGGTCATGCAGAACCCCCATCCGCCGTTTCACTTTTGGGACCTGATTGGATTTCTCTGGTGGGCTGTAGCAGTCACGGGTGAGGCCGTGGCCGATTGGCAGTTGGCTGCGTTTCGCCGCAAGCCGTGGAATACAGATCGTGTGTGCCGGTTCGGTCTGTGGCGCTATTCACGCCATCCCAACTACTTTTTTGAATGGTTGCACTGGTGGAGTTATGTGTGGATGGCGCTGGCGATTCCTACGGGAGGGTGGGGCCTGACGCTGATCGGCCCGATGGCCATGGGTGTAGCGCTGCTGAAGGTCACCGGCATTCCCTGGACGGAAGCGCAGACCATGACGAGCCGTGGGGAGGAATATGCGGAGTATCGGCGAACCACGAACGCCTTCTTTCCCTGGTTTCCGCGCCGGGGAAGCGTAAAACGTGAAACGTGAAAGGTACCTCGCGGGGACTCAGAGCATATGGCTGATGGCCCTCTCTTCGGACCATACGCTCCTCTATCCGGATGAGAGACGAACCACACTTCACGAACGACGGACCAAGGTGACGACCTTTCTACGCATCCCGCGGCGATTCCAGGAGAGATATATAACGGGGGCTAAGGTGTGGCGGCCAGTTCAGACAGTCGCGCACGCGCCGTTTTGGCGGCGGGGCTGTCTGGGTAGTGACGGAGGATCTCTTCGTAGAGTTCTTTAGCGTGCGCTCGATTGGTCTGGCGCTCTTCGAACTGGGCCGTCTCAAGCAGCTGCGCAGCCTGGTCGGGACCACAGGCGGACAGGACCAGGAGGAGACTCGGGATGATCCAGGCAGCAACTCTGTTCATGCGGCGGTCCTTTCGGCTGACATGTCGCGCAACGTCGTGACGGGATGAGGCATCTGTGTAGTCTCGCTCAAGACATCAGCGGGTGCAAGAAGGCAGTCCGGTGTCATATTACGCGCGGCCTTCCTCGCGGATGCCGAATCGCGGGGAGGTAATGGCTTCGCTGCGGCAGCGCGGGCAACGGCTGGGACGGGTGAGTCTGGTTCGCTCGCGGAAGACGTACGTGCAATCCTGGCATTCCGACGGTTCGAGCAGGAATGTCCGCGCGGGATCGCGCGACAGGGTTTTCACGATGTGCGTCAAATGGTCCTCCACCTGGCGTTCCGGCATGCCAAGGAGCTGGGCTAATTGATGGGAAGAGAGCAATGTGCCGGTCAGCAGCTCGATGATTCGCCGTCGCGGTGTCTGTTCGGGGGAGAACATACGGCGAGCATCATAGGTGAACGGCCTGTCGATGAAAAGGCAGGAATCGGCCCCCGCGATCTTGTTATACTACGCAAGACTTCCTGGGCCTCCTTCCGCAACGAGAGATGCTGCTATGAGTGGACCGCTGTGGGACGAGTTGGCCGAACTGGCGCTGTCTCGTGTGCGCGCGGCCGGGGTCGAGTATGCGGATATTCGTCTGCTCGATACGACGACCCGGACGATCAGCGGTGAAGACCGGCGCATCGCCCACATCCGCGAGAGCACCGATCGCGGGTTCGGCATTCGGGTGCTGCATCGCGGCGCCTGGGGATTTGCGGCCAGCTCCGTCATGTCCCTCGAAGAAATTCCACGTGTGGCGGCCCTCGCCGTAGAAATTGCCAAAGGATCGGCCTCGCTCGCCATCACGAAGGTACATCTGGCGCCTGAGCCCGTGCATCGCGATCGTATCGTCACTCCCTGTCGGCTGGATCCCTTCGCGGTTCCCCTGGAAGAACAAACGTCGTTGCTGCTGAGCACGATGGATGTCATTCAGCGACACCAGGGCGTCGTCAGAAGCCACGCCAGTTTCTGGGCCCAACGTGACCGCAAACTCTTTGTCTCCACCGAAGGCTCCCATCTTGAGTTCACCTTGCTGGCGGTGCAGGGCGAGTGCAGTGCCACAGCGGTTCAGGATGGACGTTTTGCCACGCGTTCGTTCAACAGCCCGCATTTACGCACGGGGTATGAGTTGATCCGCGACATCGACTTTGCCCGCGAAGGCGCGCGCATCGCCGAGCAGGCTGTGGAGAAGGTGCGGGCGCCGGTGATCGAGGCCGGGCGATACGATCTGGTGCTCGATCCGGAGCATCTGTCGTTGACGATGCACGAGTCTTGTGGGCATCCGAGTGAATTGGATCGCGCGCTCGGTTACGAGGCGAATTATGCCGGTACGAGTTTTCTGACACCGGATAAACGCGGCACCTACCGGTATGGCTCGTCTCAGGTGAATCTGGTGGCCGACAACACCGAGCCGCAGACGCTGGCGGCAACGGGATACGACGACGATGGAGTGAGTTGCCAGAAGTGGGACATCGTGCGGGAGGGACTCTTCGTCGGATACTGCACGAACCGCGAGGTGGCGCCGCGTATCAACGAGGACCGTTCTCGTGGCTCCAATCGGGCCGATAGTTGGGGGAGCGTGCCGATGGTGCGTATCGCGAACATCGGGCTGGAGCCGGGCACCGCCACTCTCGATGAACTGCTGGCCGATGTGAAGCGGGGCATCTACATCGAAGGTCACGGCTCCTATAGTATCGATCAGCGACGGTACAATTTTCAGTTCGGGGGCGATGCATTCTGGCTCGTAGAGAACGGCCGACGGACGCACATGGTGCGGGATGTGATCTATCACGGCATTACCCCGGAGTTTTGGGGGCGGTGCGACGGTGTTGCCGATCGCAGCCATCGCCGCCGGTATGGATTCATTACCTGCGGCAAAGGCCAGCCGGGCCAAGCAGGCTGGATGACCCATGCCGCCTCCCATGCCCGGTTCAGGCGTGTGGACGTCATTGCCGGAGAAGCGAAGGCCAACGAATGACGTCGTCGATCACTCCATCGTGGCCGAAGTTGACGGGCCGGCAGGAATTCGAGTTCCTGGCTGAGCTGGTGATGAGTCACTCGACGGGTGACCACACCTATCTGTCGTTGCGCGATGTCCATGGCGGCACGACTCGCTTCGCGAACAATCAGGTCATTCAGAATGTGAATCAGCGGCGCGGCGCCCTGTCGATTACGGTGGCCTTCGGGCGACAACATGGCACGGCGAGCACGACGGATTTTACCGCCGGGGCGGTGCGGGAAACCCTCAAGCAGGCCGAGTGCATTGCCCGCATCTCTCCCGAAGATCCCGAATATCTTCCCCCCGTCGGGCCACAGACCTATCTGTCGCTGCCGACCTCGCGTCCCGAAACGAGTGCAGCCGGACCGGCGCGGCGGCTCGATTATGCGCGTGAGGCTATCGGCCAATGCAAGATGGAGAATCTAAACGCGGCCGGGACGGTGTCGTCCAGCACGGCGATCGTGGGGCTGGCGGCTGACACGGGATTGCGGGCGTACGAGGAACGCACCGAGGCTCGGTTCAGTCTGACGGTGCAGGCCGGCGAAGCTACCGGCTGGTCGGCGGCGGCCCATCGATCCATCGATCGTTTGCATGTGCAGGAGCGCACGTTGGCGGCCATCATCAAGGCCAAACGAGGGGCGGACGAACCGCAGGAATTGCCGCCGGGTCGGTATACGGTCATTCTGGAGCCGGCGGCCGTCGCCGGGCTGCTGAGCTGGATGATCTGGATGTTGGATGCGAAATCCTTCTACAAGGGAACGAGTCCGTTCAGCAGAAAACTGAACACTCGTATCCTCGACCGTCGGCTGTCTTTGTTCAATCAGCCGGCCCATGCCGACCTTCTCGGCCATGGATTTACGAGTGAGGGGCTCCCGGTCATCGAATCCAGCTGGATCGAGGCGGGTGTGCTGAACCAGTTGTTGCACGATCGGTATACCGCGCAGGAACATGGGATCGATCCACTGACGACGCTGGAGTCTCCCTACTTATCCGGTGAACGTCCCGTCGGCACAAGGGTGGACGACCTCATCCGCACGACCCAGCGAGGCATCCTGGTGACGAATTTCTGGTACATCCGCCCCGTCAATCCGTCCGACCTGACACTCACCGGCATGACGCGGGATGGCACCTTCCTCATTGAAAACGGGGAGATCACGTCGGCCGTCCGGAACTTCCGGTTTCACGAGAGCCCCCTGCGGGCCTTCAACCAGGTGGAAACCTACACCGCCCCGGTCGAAGCGGTCACGTCGGAAACCGGGAAGTTCCTGGTGCCCGCCATGCGGATTCACGACTTTAATTTTTCAAGCGTCACTCGGTTCTAAGCCTGGTTGAGGTCACGGGAATCCGGGGGCTCCGGAGGGCAAAAAACCTGTTCCGGCCATTGACTCAGACTAGTGGAAAGAGTAATGAATGAACGAGTACCGACCAATAAGATATCGGTGTCCTTATGAAGCGTAAACAGCAGCGTTTGGCCGAAAAACCGATTCATCTCCTCACCTTCGCCCCGGACAAGTCCGAGAAGGGCGGCGTGAATCCATTTGCGCCTTCGCCGTTGCGCGCGACCATCAGCAAAGTCTTCGTGAAATTGGAAGATATGACCGAACGGTTCGAGGATTGGTGCCAGTATGGCCGATCCGAGGAGCGGGCGGTGCAGCCGCTAGGACAGCGTGTGTCTAAATGGTTGGGAGCACCCGTTGCCCGGCATGTCGAGCAGGCAGTCGAGGCTGAAACCGGGCTGGTTCCGGCTCGACGCTGGGAAGGCTCGGTCGGGGATGCGATTTTCCGGCTTCGTGACCGGGCGGGCTTTGTCCAACGCGCGTTGACCGCGCAGGCTCGTGAGCTCAAGGAGTGGGTGATCGAACATACCCGGTCCACCCAGGCGGAAGTCGATCAACTACGTGAACAGGTGTCGACTCAACAGGCCCAGGTCGAGGAGTTGACGGCGCAGCTTCACGATTTGCGCGCCCTGGTCACCTCCCAGCAGAAGGTCTTGATGTATATGGGCAAGGACATGGAGTTGGCGCAGCCTGCCGAGCTGGAGCTTTCCCTCGTGCCGTCACGCGCGATTCCGTATCGTGAGCGTGACAAAAAATCTTCGAGAGACCGACGGGAGGCTTCTGCCGAAGCGTCCCAGGTTCCCTACCTCAACGCCTAATTCTTGCCGATCGAGCAGGACGCTGAAAACGACCGCCAGCGTTGTTCTCGCATCGTTCAGAACCTCAACGTACCCCAGCTATTCCAACCCATCTTCTCTTGTCGACGTGCTCCGACTAGCAACTTCTCGACGGGACTGCTAATTTGTGTCGTTCTGTGGGGTGGTGGAGTCGTCGCAGGATGACGGCGTTGTCCGTCTCACCTACGAAGAACCGAGCAGGAGAGGGGGCCATGGTCAAGGGGCGATATGCGAGGGCGCTGGTTCACGGCTTGATGGTCGTGGGTTTGGCGCTGCCTGGTTCGGGTGGAGTCGCGCGGGCGGAGGTCACGCTGTTCGAGAATCTCGGCTCTCTGCATCACGAGATTACCACCACGTCGGACCTCGCTCAAAAATTTTTCGATCAAGGGCTCCGGCTGGTCTATGCCTTCAATCACGAGGAGGCGATGGCGGCCTTCGCCGAGGCCTCCCGTCTCGATCCCGATGCGCCCATGCCCTATTGGGGTGTGGCGTTGAGCCTGGGGCCGAACATTAACGCGGCCATGGATCCCAAGGTGGAACCGCGCGCCGTGGAGGCGGTTCAGAAGGCTACTGCGCGTCTGTCGCTAGCCACCGCCGGGGAGCGAGCCTACGTGGAGGCCCTTGCCGCTCGCTATTCGGTTAAAAAATCAGTGACCCGCAAGGCGAAGGACGACGCCTATGCCAACGCGATGCGTCAGGTCGCGCGGGAGGCTCCCGATGATGCTTCAGCCGCGACCCTGGCGGCTGAAGCCATGATGGTGCTCCGGCCATGGGACTACTGGCGCACGGATGGGCGGCCTCAACCGGGGACGGAGGAGATCGTGGCGACGTTGGAAGCGGCGCTGCGGCAGCATCCGGATCATCCGGGTGCCTGTCACTATTACATTCATGCGGTCGAGGCCTCGCCCGACCCTCAGCGCGCGCTCGACTGTGCGAAGCGGTTGCCCTCGCTGATGCCGGGTGCCGGACATCTGGTGCATATGCCGGCGCATATCTACATGCGGCTGGGGCGTTATCGGGAGGCATCGGAGCGTAATGCGACCGCCGCGATGGTGGATCATGAGTATTTGTCCCGTCACCCCCTTGAGGGCAACTACGCATCGGGATACTATGCGCACAACCTCCATTTCCTGAATGCCTCCTTGATGATGGAAGGCCGAAGCACGGAAGCCCTGCAAGTCGCGCGGGATCTCCTGGTGAAGGTTCCGGCTGACGAGATTGCCACGGAGCCGTCGCTGGAATGGTATGCGCCGACGGTGCTGCTGACCATGGCCCGCTTCGGCCAGTGGGGCGACCTGATCAGGCACCCGCCGCCGTCCAAGAGTCTGCGGCTCACCACAGGTCTCTGGCATTTTTCGCGCGGGTTGGCCTTCGCCGCGACGACACGATTCGGGAGCGCCGAGGGGGAATTGTCGAATCTCCGGAAGGCGATGAAGCCATTCGCTCGCGCCAAGACGGCGGAAGGCAAGATCAGTCGTACGATGTTGAAGGTGGCTGAGCGGGTCCTGGTCGGGGAAATGGCCGCGCGGCGCGGGCAATACGAGGCCGGAATTCAGGCCTTGCGCGAGGCGCTGCAGTGGGAGGCGTCGTTGCCCTACAGTGAGCCGCCGTTCTGGGTTCAGCCGGTGCGCCACAATCTGGGAGCGGTTCTGCTGCTGGCGGAACGTCCGGCCGAGGCTGAAGCCGTGTATCGGGAAGACTTGCGCCTCAACCCCGAGAATGGATGGGCGTTGCACGGACTGATGCAAAGCCTGCGGGCTCAGAACAAGGATGCGACCCAGGAAGAAGCCCGGTTTCGTGCCGCATGGGCACAGGCCGACGTCACATTAACGGGATCGAGATTTTAGAGTTCCATGCCGGTGGCGCGCATCTGTGTGCCGGACAAAGGATAAGAGATGCTGAAGACGGACTACGTGTTTCATGCCACTGAAGGGGATCGCGAATTAGAACGGTTGCAGATGCTGGAACGGATCTTCGATCCGGGCACGCAACGACGAATGTTAGCCACTGGACTGACCACCGGGTGGCACTGCCTGGAAGTGGGAGCGGGAGCCGGCTCCATTGTGCGTTGGCTGGAACAGCGGGTCGGGCCATCCGGCAAGGTGGTGGCGATCGACACGAACCCGAGGTTCTTGCGCGGGAGCGGCAGCTCGACCATCGAAATCCGACAGGGTGATATCTGCGAGATGGAGCTTGCGCCCGCCACGTTCGATCTGGTGCATGCGCGGTATGTGATGATCCATATTGCGGATTATCAGACGGCGTTTGAGCGAATGCTGCGGTGCGTCAAACCGGGCGGGTGGGTCGTGATCGAAGAGCCGGATTTTCAAGCGGCTCGCGCCGTGGCCGGACCGGACGAGGCCCGGGCGGCATTCGAGCGAGTGAGCGGTGCGATCGAACGGATGTTCACATCGCTGGGGATGGACCATGCCCTTGGCGCGAAATTGCCCGTCTTGTTTCAGCGCCATCACCTGGATCAGGTGACAGTGGAACACGAGGGACATTTGTCCGCAGGCGGCGACCTGATTCCGCAGATGATGAAATTGTCTGCCGAGCAGCTTCAAGCGAAGTATGTGGCGACAGGATTGGTGACGGAGTCCGATATTGAGCAGTATGGGAGGCTTGCCGACGATCCGGACTTCTGGGCCATTTATTACGCAACGGTGGCGGTGACCGGCTGGTGGCAGCCGCAATGCGGCGGGCGAACCCAAGGATAGGCATGCGATACATTGTAGGAGTCATGGGGCCGGCCAAGGCCAGGAAAAAAGATGTCGACAATGCTCGCGTGCTGGGCGAATTGATTGCGCGACGCGAGTGGGTGGTGCTGACGGGCGGTCGTGACGTCGGCGTGATGGATGCCGCCTGTCAGGGTGCCAAGAAGGTTCCCGGCAGCCTGACGATCGGGGTGCTGCCTTCGGCTCGTGAACGCGTGTCCAAGTATGTCGATCTGGCTATCATCACCGAAATGGGCAATGCCCGCAACAACGTCAACGTCATGTCCAGCAATGTGGTGGTAGTCTGCGGGCTGATGGGGGCCGGCACCGTGTCGGAGGTGGCGCTTGCGCTCAAGGCGGGAAAGCCGGTGATTCTGGTCGGGGCCACGCCGGCCGAGGAGAAATTTTTCAAGAAACTCGGTGGGCGGCTTATCGCTTCCGTGGACAGTCCGGAAGAAGCCATCGGGCTCATGATGAAGCAGTTCGAACAGCAGCAACCGGATCTTGTGCAGGGGGCGCGCTCCTGGGGCGGAGTCTAGCCCGGACTCTTCATGCAGGCCTGCTGCGTCGTCCGATCCCTTCGCCCGGCGGGGCCGTTCTCGTTCGGCCTCCTCGACGGACTGCAAGTACGCCTGCGTCGGCCTCACTTGCGAGCAGCCCCGGCGGGCTTCGGTCTCGAACGCCTCGCGACGGCCTCCATGAAGAGTCCGGGCTAGCAAGCGGCTGAAGAAGCCTGTCAGTGGCGTTCTCAACGCCCATGAAGCGTCAAACGTAAGACGTGAACGTACCACGCGGGGACGTAAGAGCCTATGGCTGATAGCCCTCTCTGTCAGACCATACGCTACGTGCTATACGCCATCAGCTCATTGATCCGGAAGAGAGACGAACCACGCTTCACGAACGACGAATGACGGGGGCAGTCTACTCAGGGAGCAGCGGGAGAGCCGGATAACGCGCCTTTTTCCAGCAGCACACCGGAGCTGTCGAAGGGGAGGCGGCCTTCCTTGGTATGCAGCACGCCCGTCACGTGGTAGGTGAGCGGCTGGTCGCCGGAGAAGGCCAACAGCTGGCGGACGACCTGTAAGGTCGAGGTACTTGTTTCGACTGATGTGACGGAATCGCTCAGCCTGGGGACGACCAGTTCCTTATTACCAAGCCCACGGACCAACCGGTTACCGTTGAGATCGAGCCGGAAGTCGATGCCGGTGACGGCGAGATCGAAGTCATTGGGGTTCCGAATACGAAGATCCACCTGAAGTCGCTGTTCGAAGGCACTCGCCTCCAGCGGTGTGACGTTGGTCACCAGGACTTCCGGTGCCTCCCCTTTCATGAACCAGGAGGCGCATCCGGAAAGCGTCAGCGCCGCCACCAGTCCCACAAGCGAAGCCAGTCGTTTCATCGTATCCATCATACAGAAACATCCGTTCGATTGCGACGCTCGTAGATATGAGGGACCGCTCCGGCACTCCGATCGCAGCAGCTCACGTGCTTTGGTAAGATGAACAGCGAGGAGTCGGGTCAGTTGCAGGGAGGACTCATTCCATGAACATCATGACAGGCAGAGGCATGTGTGGGTGGCTGGTGTTGTCGATGGTGCTGGCGGGTTCACTGGTTTCGACCGGGCAGGCCGCTGGTCCTGCCGGTCCTGCGAAGGCGTATTTTGCCGGAGGGTGCTTCTGGTGTATGGAGGAAGTGTTTGAGAAAGTTCCTGGCGTCACAGCAGTGACCAGCGGATACATGGGCGGGCGGGTCGAACACCCCAGCTATGAACAGGTCTCTGCCGGTGGAACGGGTCACGCTGAGTCTGTCGAAGTGGTGTATGACCAGGCCAAAGTGAGTTATGCGGCACTACTCGATGCCTTTTGGCACAACGTGGACCCGGTCACGCCGAATGCACAGTTTTGCGACCATGGCACCCAATACCGGGCTGTGATCTTTTACCAGGGCGAGGAAGAGAAGCGCCTGGCCGAGGAGTCGAAACGCGCGATCGAACAATCCGGGCGGCTCCCCGGACGGATTGTCACGGAACTCACCATGGCTTCGACGTTTTATCCGGCCGAGGACTATCACCAGGATTTTTATACGAAGAATCCGGTCCGGTACAAATTCTACAAATATAGCTGCGGGCGTGCGCAGCGATTGGAAGATCTCTGGGGGGCTCCATGACCGGTGAGGACTCGCAGGAGTGGCTCGTGCGGCTGATCCGCGAATGCCGGACGATTGCCGTGGTGGGATTGTCGTCGAATCCGGCCCGACCCTCATACCGCGTGGCTGCCTACATGCAGCAGCAGGGCAAGGTGGTAATCCCGGTAAATCCGCGGGAGTCGGGCGTGTTGGGGGCGCGGGCTTATCCGGCACTCTCTGCTGTGCCCGGTCCGGTCGATCTGGTGAATATTTTTCGACGCTCTGAAGAGGCAGGTGCGGTCGTCGACGAGGCCATCCTGGTCAAGGCCAAGGCCGTCTGGCTCCAGGAGGGCGTGATCGACGAGGCAGCGGCTGAACGTGCGCGCCGGGCCGGATTGCAGGTAGTGATGGATCGTTGTTGGCTGAAGGAGCATCTTCGTTGCGTCGGCGAGAACGGGCCGGATGTCAGCCCGGTGGACGCATGACCGTGGATCGTTCCCTTGTTCGTCTGATCCTGGTCATTGGATGGCTGAATGGGATGCATACGCTCGACCACTTGATTCGGGGAGACTTCCACTGGCCGCTTGATGGGCAATCGGTGGGTTTTGTGCTCGTCGTCGCCGCCATCTACCTCGTGATTGGAATGGGATTACGGCTGTCCCGCAGAGGGGTTGTCGGGCCCCTGTTCTGGGCCATCATCGGATGCGGAGGGTTGGTCTTCGGATGGCTCTCTCACTTCAGTCCCTTCACCGACCAGCCGTTGCACGTGATTTACGGGAGCTACCACAATGCCACGGGTAGCGCCCTCGCGGTGTTGTGTCTCATGCTGCTGATGGGTGTGGTGCTGACGGCGACGCTCTATTCGGCCTACCTGTGGCATCACCAACGTAACGTCATAGTGTCGCGTCCCACTTCCGGGTAACCGCGTTTCCAGACCGTCCATCGATTTCCCTCGGAGTCGATTTCTGTCATTTTCTTGAGCATTCCGCCCCTCCATGGAATAGTGACGTGACGGTGCGCAGGCCTCTCCTGCACCGGCTTCCCTACCAATCATCCCTGGAGGTCACAGCCATGATGCCCTTGCTCACGGTGTGCGGTCGTTTGTTGTTCGTCCTTCCCATGGGGCTCTTCGTGATGGGCTGTACACAGTCGGCCCTGCAGGCTCCTTCTCCGCAGGAACATCTTGGCATGGGCATCGTGACGGGAACGCTCGGTGCGCAAATCCCGGTTGCGGCCACGGCCGGGTGACCAGCCGGGCGGGTCGTTGGTCGGTCAGGTGCAAGCCGTGGAAGGCGGAGCGTATCTGGTGCGCGATGTTCGCGGGCAGGAATATCGTATCCCCCATGATCAAAACACGAGGATCGATCGGCCCGCTCATGTGGGCGATCGTATCCAATCCTGGTTCGATCGGCAGGGGCGAGCCGTGCTCATCAGAAGCCTCGATGAGGAGGCCCGGTAGGACGAGCCTGGCCTACGTCGCTCGAGTCCTCGCACGATCATGCAAGAGCCGGAATGGAATTCTCGTTGGGAGCGCGTGGCCCGCGTGCTCTGCCCATTTGTGGTGGCAGGGTGCCTGGTGGTGATGATGCCTCCGGTGAGCCGGGTCGCGGTCGATTCCGGCATGCGGGATGTCCCGTTTCCTCGCGCGCCCGAATCGATCGCCTCGCTCATTGCTCGCTCCGCCGCGCAGTACGGACTCGACCCCGCCCTCCTGCGGGCCGTGATCAAGGTCGAATCGAATTTCAATTCGGAAGCGGTGTCGTCGAAAGGGGCCATCGGGTTGATGCAACTCATGCCGCTGACTGCGGCAGCGCTCCACGTGCTGGACCCGTTCGATCCGAAGGACAATATCTATGCGGGTGCGGCGCTGCTTCGACGGCTCCTGAACCGGTTTGACGGGGACCTTTCCTTGGCGTTGGCTGCGTATCATGCCGGTGAGACGCGAGTCCGGCAGACGCTCGGCACGCCGGCGCTTCCTGCGACGCAGCTCTATGTCGAGCGCGTGCTGGGTCATTACCATCGATTCCGTGCGGAGTCCCATCAGACGGCTGCACATTCCAGGACGCGTGAATCAGGCGGCGAGGCGTTTCCAGCTTCCCCTCGGGAACGTGAATGAAGCCGGTCTGTGCATCGACATTTGCCCCGTGGCAGGCATGCGGCGCCGGTTGCATTTTCCGGTAGGAACGGGTACGGGATTCTGGCTCGCGCCATCGAGGCGAGACGGCCTCCGGCCGCTAAGCCGGTGGAAACCAGACCACGATTTTTGAGGTTAGTGATGAAGAACAGCGATCGGACCGCTCGGTTGGCTCAATCGGATATCCGTGCCATGACCCTTGCCTGCGCAAAGGTGAACGGGATCAATATGTCTCAGGGGGTCTGCGATACCCCCGTTCCTCAGGTCGTGGTGCAGGGCGCGCAACAGGCCATGGCGCAAGGGCATAACATCTATTCACGCTTTGACGGCATTGTGGAACTGCGGCAGGCCCTTGCCGACAAACTCGCTGCCTACAATCGAATCACGGCGGATCCGGACGTCAATATTACCGTGAGCGCCGGCGCCACTGGATCGTTTCAGGCCACCTGCATGGCGTTGCTCAATCCCGGCGACGAGGTGATCCTCTTTGAGCCCTTCTACGCCTATCACATTCAGGCGATCGTTGCGGTCGAGGCCGTTCCCCGCTGTGTGTCGATGCGACCGCCGGACTGGACGGTGGATTTCAAAGGCCTCGAGCAGGCGATCACATCCAGGACCAAGGCCATCGTGGTGAACACTCCGGGAAACCCTTCCGGAAAGGTCTTCACACGACGGGAGTTGGAACAGATTGCGGAGATGGCCTGTCGCCATGACGTGATGGTGATCACAGACGAGATCTATGAATATTTTGTGTTCGAGGGGCGGGAGCACGTGAGCATGGCGTCTCTCCCCGGCATGGCCGACCGGACCATTACCATCGGGGGTTACTCGAAAACGTTCAGCATCACCGGTTGGCGCATCGGCTATAGCGTGGCGGAGGCCACGTGGGCGAAGGCCATCGGCGCGATGAGTGATGTGTTGTACGTCTGCGCGCCCACCCCGCTGCAGCATGGCGTCGCCGCCGGGATTCGTGCGCTCGGTCCCTCGTTTTACAGCGACCTGACGAAGGAGCATCAGCAGAAGCGCGATCGGTTTTGCGGAGCGTTAACCAAAGCGAGACTGCCCCCTGCCGTACCGCAGGGCGCCTATTACGTGCTGGCAGATGTGTCCCGGCTTCCAGGAACGACGAGTCGCGAACGCGCGCTGTATTTGCTGGACAAGACCGGCGTGGCGGGCGTGCCGGGCGAAGCGTTCTTCGAAGGGCCGGAGGGCAGTCGCTTTATGCGGTTTTGTATGGCGAAGACCGACCAGGACCTGGAACGAGCCAGTCAGGCGATCGAACGATTCAGGTCCTGAGTTAGCAGGATCCGGTAGAAGGCGGTCAGGGCCGTGCTCGCACAACGCTGTCGCCGGCAAGCCGGGCCCGTTTCAGCGTTACCGCGCCTGCCAGGAGGCGGTCCTCGTCATCGCTCCCCAGGTGGCCTTTTTCCCGACCATCCAGCGATACAAGCCGATCAGTTTCCACACCGAATTCAGTTGGCGGAATCCGAAATTCTCTAGGATTGCGGCCAGGAGAAGTTTGAATACGTCGCGTTGGTCGGGATAGACGTGAAAGGACATTTCTTCCAACAGCAGGGCACTGACCGAGAGCAACATCCCGAGCCCGATAGCAGCGAGCAACAGGATCAACCAGGCCTGCACGGAGACAAATCCCATGGTAAAGCCGAGCGTCAGAAAACAGTAGCCGAAGACCTCGATCGCCGGGCCGATCCACTCGAAGATCGCCATGAATGGAAATGCCAGCCAGCCGATCGTGCCGCCTTTGGGGTGGCAGAGAAGATCGAGGTTCTTGGTGAGGCTCTCGCACAATCCGCGTTGCCAGCGAATGCGTTGGTTCTTGAGGGTGCGAAGATCTTCTGGGGCCTCAGTCCAGCAGACTGAGTCCGGAACAAACGTGATGCGATAGGGCTTCTCACTCAGGCGCAGATGGCGATGCAGGCGGACGACGAGTTCCATATCTTCCCCGATGGTATCGGATCGGTACCCGCCCACGGTCACCACGGCCTCTTTGCGGAAGATGCCGAAGGCGCCGGAGATAATCAGCATCGCGTTCATCGGTGACCAGCCCAAGCGTCCAAAGAGAAAGGCGCGAAGATATTCGACGATCTGGAACAGCGCGAGAAAGTTCGCAGGAAGTCCGATCTTCTTCAGAAAGCCATGCTCCACACGGCAGCCGTTGGCGATGCGCACGGTCCCTCCGCTGGCCACCGTGCGATGGTCGTCCAGGAACGGCTGGACCGCCCGCCGCAAACTATCCGGCTGGAGAATCGAGTCCGCGTCGATACAGCAGAATAGAGGGTACAGCGACAGGTTGATCCCGGCGTTCAGGGAGTCGGCTTTGCCGCCGTTCTCCTTATCGATCACGCGCAAGTTGGCGTGAATGGACGAATGGTAGATCGCCCGGATCTCCGCCGTCGGCAGTTGGGTGTTGTAGGCCTCCGGAAAGGGAAAGAGCTCGAACTCTTTTCGTAGCACGTCGATCGTCTCATCCTTCGAGCCATCGTTGACCACGACGATTTCGTATTCGGAGTAACTGAGCTGCAGCAGCGAGCGTATGGATCCGGCAATCGTGCTGGCTTCGTTATAGGCCGGGACCAAAATGCTGATCTGCGGTTCAAAACCCGTATAACTTTGCGGCAGGCTTTCGAGCACGCGTTCCTGCAGGTATTGCCGGAGGTGGAAGATGGCGATGAGGTCCAGCATCAAGTATCCGGCGGTCAGGCCGAGAAGGTAGAGCAGGAACAGCCATTCGGAAATTGAAATGAGTGTCTCGAGCCACATCGATCAGCGTTTCTCCATCGGCACTGGTGTCTGCCCGAATAGCACGCCCCGGGTATCGGCGCAATTCACGCGCGACAGGTCCCGGCGCACGGATGTCCTGACGATGGCCTGGCTGTCGGGTGTGTTCGTACTGAGTGCCATGCTCCCTCTCGCACAGGCCGATGACATTCCCTTGCCCGGGCCCATTCCCTCGACCGTGTATGAGATTGAGCTCACCTATGTCGGTGAGCGCACCGCCCCCGCCGTGACGTTGAGTGGCCCCCCTCAGAGTATTCCCCCTCTTCCTTATCGACCGTTTGCGCCCATTCTTGAGCTGATCTCCGGACTCGGGGAGGCCAGACGGTTCGGTTCCTGCCAGGGCGAGGTCCTCAGGGCAGACGAGGGTATCGATCTCAAGTGGACGGCCGAGGGGACCGGGCGCTGTGGACAACGCATTGCGCTGCACCGGGACGGATTGCCGACGGACCTCCTGTCCTACCAGCGGTTGCGGATACGTGGTCGCGCTGAGGGTCGGGTCGTGGTGGCAGCGGACGATCTGGCCGGTTACCGAGGGGAGAACAATGTCCCGCTGGCGACGGTGAGCGGCGCCTTCGATATCACCGTTCCCCTGCAGGAAATCGGTCGCCGGTTGGACCTCCGGTATGTGATGGCCCTCGTGGTATCCACGGAGGCAGGGAGCGCCCGCATCAGTTTCGACCGGATCGAAGTGGTTCGGGAACCGGCAGAGAACAGACAGTCCGGCGGGATCGGTTTCTGGGTCTGGCGCTACCGTACGGCGATAGAGAATCCGGAGACGATGTTAGCGACCTGCCGTGCGCAGGGTTGTTCCCGAGTTCTCATCCAGATGCCCTCGCAGTCCGACGATGAGACCCTCTGGCGCCGGTATGCCCGGCTGTTGGCGACAGTGCGGGAGAGCGGGATCGAGGCCCTAGCGTTGGACGGTTACCCCGAAGCCATTCAGGAACCTTACGCGTTAGCCGATAAGATACGGAGATTGCTTGATCTCGTGGAACCCGGTCTGTTGTTCGGCGTGCAGCTCGACATCGAGCCCTATCTCCTGCCGGGGTTCCTTGAGGATGAGACGCAGCTCCTTCGTTATGTCGAGACCATCGAGATACTGAAGGGCGCCGTCGCGGGACGAACCAGGCTCTCGATGGTGATGCCCTTCTGGTTGACCGGTCCGACGATCGCCGGCCGGCCTCTGGCCTTTGCCGTCATGGATCGCGCCGATGAAGTGGCGGTGATGAGTTATCGCACCGATCTCGACGAAGTGCAGGACATCGCCGAAGACATCTTGCGGTATGGCGAAATGAGCGGAACGCCGGTGTGGTTGGCGGTTGAGACGACGGTGTTGCCGTTGGAGCACCATGTGGTGCTACGTCGGGAGACGCGCTCCGGCCGGGGCGATGCCCTGGTGGACTACGATCAACAGCTTCTCCGATGGGCGCCCATTCCTGAGACGCAGGCAGTCTCAGCCCATCGGGACTGGTTCCGGATCCATCGTCGATTCACCGTCAGGCCTGAGCGTCTGAGCTTTGCCGGTCGCACGCGGGCGGAGGTGTCTATGGCTGTCAGGAGGATGCTGGCCACGACCTCGCAGCGCAGTCTCGCGGGGGTGATTATTCACGATCTCGACGGATTCCAGACCCTGGCCGAATAGGGTCGCGGTATAGCCCGGGCAGGGACGTCACGGATGAGCGATCCCATGGTACGACGCAGTCGACTCAGACCCGTTGCGGGACTTTTCCTGGTGAGCCTGCTCGCCGCGGTCTGGCTGTCTGCGCCTGGCACCGGGGACCCGGCAGTGGCCGAGGAGCCATCTCCCCGCTACCTCCTGGAACGAGCCAGGGTATTGGAGGAACAGCAGCAGTATGCGGAGGCCCTCGTCGCGTACCGGCAATACCTGGCGGCGCGACCGGACAATGATGAGGTCCGGGGCAGTGTGGCCAGGTTGCTCAGCTGGCAGGGATCATGGGACGAAGCCGTTGCCCTCTACCGCGACGTCTTAACCCGCCAACCCCTCGATTCCGACAGCCGTGTGGGCCTTGCCCGGGTCTTCTCCTGGCAGAAACAGTTCGATGAGGCGCGGGAGCAATACGAGCAGATTCTTCGCGATGAGCCGAACCATGCCGAGGCCCTGACAGGGCTCGGCGATGTTCTGTTGTGGAGCGGCCGTCAGAACGAGGCAATTCCCTACTATGAGTCGGTTGTGGCGGCGACGGGTGATGCGGCGATCGCGGCGCGCCTCCGGACGCTGAAAGTTGAGCCTGTAGCACCGGATTCCCTTCCTGCCAAGTCAGCCGATCCGATGCCGGTGGACGGAAATTCAGCCTTGGAGCGGGGGCGCCGACTGGAGATCATGCGCCAGTCTGTCGAGGCCGCATCCGTCTATCGCGAAGGGCTGCAGCAGGCTCCCGACAATGACGAATTGCGCGGCGCGCTGGCGAGGGTCTTGTCGTGGCAAGGCGCCCATGCGGAAGCCACGTCGCTCTATCGCGAGGTGCTGGTACGTCATCCCGAGGACCAGGATATTCGAGTCGCACTCGCGCAGGTACTCTCCTGGCAGCAGCAGTTCGATGAGGCTCAGGATCTCTACGCGCAGGTGCTGGAGGCTGATCCGAAACAGATCGAGGCCCGGCGGGGACTGGCCGAGGTGGCGCATTGGCGGGGCCATCGGTCGGAAGCCTTGCAGCGGTACGAGGCGTTACTCGCCGAGACACAGGATCCTGACATGGAACGGCGGCTCAGCGCCGTGAAGTCGGAATTGCTGGTGTCGCCACGTGCGGCAGTGGGGCAAGGTCTGACGGGGTTGCGCCTCCCGTACCGGGACTATGCCAAGATTGGATATGGTCACTACTCCTATACCAAAAATCAGCCGGATGAGCGCGATCTGCTGTTTGAAATCGCTAAACCCTTCGGCAATCAAACGCTGGTGTTTCGGGCCGAGCCGATCAACCGGTTCGGGTTTCACGACACGCCGCTGTCGGCCGAGTTGTATAGTCCGCTGTGGCAGCGGGCCTGGGGCTATATTGCGGCGCAGGGGACGATCAATCCCCATTTCTCCCCCAACTACTCTTTCGCCGGCGAAATCGCGCAAGGACTGGGGGGACTGCATGCATCGTTAGCGCCGTTTGAAGTGTCGTTCGGCTATCGACGCCTGAATTACAAGCAAGACGATATCGATCTGTTGATGCCGGGATTGACGATCTTTCTGCCGTTCAATCTGTGGCTGACCGAAAAGGTCTATCTGATCCCGAACACCGGTGCCGTCACGCTGTCGTCACAACTGACCTGGCGGCCGACGGATCGATTGCAATTCTTTGCGTCCGGCTCGTTCGGCACGTCCGGTGAACGTATCGTGGCGGCGCAGGACTTTACCCGGGTGGGGAGCCGCACCATTCAGGGCGGCGTGACCTTCCCCATCAATGAGCGATTCTCGGCGGAAGCCTCCGGCTACTACGAAGACCGCGGCATTCTTTATATCCGTCGGGGCGGCAATTTCAGCCTGATGTATCACTGGTAACCGTATGGAACGAGCCACCACGATTCGTCTGGTCAGCGCCGTCCTTGTCCTGCTGGGCCTCGTGGCCGGGGGCTGGATCCTCTTCTGGTCGCACATCGAGCGGCCGATCGACATTCCCGAACAGGATTTTCACCGGTTTCCCGGGGTGGCGGGTCCGAGCCATGTGACCGTTGTGCCGCCTCCGGTGCCGGCCTCCTGGACGAGCTATGGGCAGGGCTCCAAGAGTCGCATGGCGATTCTGCTGACCGATTCAAACTCTTCTTGGCTCGGACTGGCGCATGGATTGAAGTCGATCGGCATTCCGTTTCGCATCACGCGCGATGTGCGTGAAGCCCTCACGCATCAGGTCGTGCTGGTCTATCCCATGATCTCAGGAAAGCTGTTGTCGCCCGCAGAGCTTCATGCGTTGGGGGATTTCCCTAAATCGGGCGGCACGTTGATCGGGGTGCAGGTGCTGGGAGGCGGGTTAAATCGGGTCTTCGGGTTCCGCGACGCAGTCGCTTCACGGAACCGGTATGACCTGAGATTGGCGTCGGCTGATCCCCTGTTGGCGCAGTTCACCGACCCGCTCGAACGGCGGTTGCGCATCGGCATCAGAGAGAAGGAACTCGACGTGATGGGGACCTATGGGTACACCGAGAGCAGCGATCCGCTAGCGCGCTTCGATGACGGGACGGCCGCCATGACTCAGGTCTCCTACGGCCGCGGCCGGGCTTATGCCATCGGGTTGGATCTCGGGTTTCTGCTGCTGAAGGGGTACAACAATCGCGCGGATGAACTCGTTCGCAGTTATGACAATCAGTTCGACCCGGCACTGGATGTCTGGCTGCGCCTGCTCAAATCCATCTATCGTACGGCGCAGGACGGGGCGGTGACGGTAGGGACGGTGCCGTTCGGGAAGTCGCTCTCCGTGATGCTCACGCACGATGTGGATTTTACCCGGTCGATCAAAAATGCCGTCGATTATGCGGAGTATGAGAAGAGTCAGGGGCTGGTCGGCACCTATTTCATCCAGGTGAAATACATTCGCGACTTCAACGACGATATTTTTTTCAATGATGAAGGGGTGAGGCATCTTGCCCGGCTTGCGGAACTCGGGATGGAGCTGGGTAGTCACACGATCGCTCATTCGAGGGTCTTCGATCAGTTTCCGATGGGGACGGGGCGGGAGGCCTATCCCTCATACGCTCCCTACGTCAGAAGCCGCACGAAGGCTCAGAATGCGAGCATACTCGGAGAGCTACGCGTCAGCAAATTCCTGATCGATCACTTTTCCGGTCAGGCGATCGTCTCCTTCCGGCCCGGCGAGTTGTCCAATCCATACGGTCTCCCGCAAGCGCTCCTGGCGACGGGGTTCCGGTACAGTTCGACGGCCACGGCGAACAACTCGCTGACCCATCTGCCCTATCAACTGACCTACGACCGGTTGACCGAGAGTGAAGTGGAGATCTTTGAATTCCCGGTCACCATCGAAGATGAAGAGTTGCCGAAACTGGGGGACCGGCTCCCGCAGGCGTTGGAGGTTGCGAGACAGATCAGCCGCTACGGCGGCTCGGTCGTCGTGTTGATTCACCCGAATATTCTCGATCACAAACTCGCCTTCGAGAAGGGCTTTGTGGAAGGCGTGCGGCCCTATGCCTGGTTTGGTTCGGTGCGTGAGTTCGGCCGCTGGTGGGCGGCCCGCAATCAAGTCGGAATCGATGTCACGCGTGACGGCGCGGGCATGCAGGTCACGCTGACGGCGCCACAACCGATTGCCGGACTGACGATCGAGGTGCCGGAAGGATGGACACTTGGTCGGGCCGAGTCGTCAGCGAAGGGCATCACGCAGCGGGGCGGCGTCATCGCTTTCCCGGAATTGCAGGGCACGCTCACCGTCTTGTTCAGCGCCCCTTCGGAGTCAGTTGCCTTCCGACAGCCTTTGTCCGAGCCACGCTAGTAATCATCGCGTAGCGATCTCGCCGGGTCGGTCTCCAATCCCACCGAGTTGAATGAGAGCGGCCGGATACCGGCTACGAAGCTTGAGCGCGGGGGTGAACTGACGGCAACGGGCCGGCTTTCCTGACATTCGATCGGGCCATGAAGGGAAGCATGTGCTCCTGCGACTCGATCGTGGACAGCTCGCCGCACAGTTGAGTCATTCGTTCGGCGGTCATCCAGGGGAGATTCGACAAGGCTTCAGCGGCTCGATAGCGTACCCACCAGTGTTCATCGTCGAGCAGTGTGATCAGCCGCGGTTCGTCTTCCTCGACGCCCATCTTGCCCAATGCGGATGCCGCTTGAAGGCGCACATACCACGTTGGATGGGAGATGTGTGCGCGAACCGTTGCCACATCCCGCGGGTCACTGCATTCACCGAACAGAAACAGGCAGGCGGCTAGAATGTCATCGGACGTCGTTCCTTCCCGCAGGAGGGCCCGGAGCGGAGGCAATCCTTGCTGACTTTGGGTTGCCGCCAGGTGGCGGATCAGGCGCGAGCCGATTTCCGGCGAAGCCTGGCAGGCGGCTTTCGCAATCGTGTCCGCGGCAATGTCTGCGCCCACCGTACCGAACATGGCCACAACCTTGAGCGGGGACCAGTCGTTCCGCCGGCTGATGACCGGGATGAGGAGGGGAACTGTCGCCGGAGCGTCGATGTCCAGCAGCGCCTTCGCCGCAATCAGCGACAGGAAGGCATTGTCGGCCTCTAGCATGGCGACGAGCTCGTTCCAGATCGACCGCTCCTGCAGGTGTCCCAGCGTGACGATGGCCAGGAGTCGCCAGCGGAGGCGTCTGGCGCGCAGGAGTTGTTTGGCAAACTCATCGCTCTTGGTCCGTCGCGCGAGTTCGTTCAGCTGCGCCCGTGCATCTCCCCGGATCGATTCGTAGCAATGATTCCAGAGATACAGGAACACGAGATGCTCTTGAGGTGTGAGTTCGGGAAGCGTCTCCGGCACCTCGACGACACATTGGGCGAGCAAGGGACGCCAGATCTCCGTGACCTTCCGGCGGCGGCGTTCCTTCGCGAGGCGGATGAACCGGAGGAGGAGAATCCCCGATAGGAGGAGGATGACGGCGGAATAAATGCACAAGACCGCCATGCTGCCCAGTCGGAGCGTGAGATCGGAATGGTTAAGGGCAAGCACGGGACCATCTTCTCCGAAATTGCCTAGGCCGCTGGCGCCAGAAAGCGCTTCAGTCGGCTGGTCAGCTCGCGAGGGTTGAACGGTTTCAGCATGTAATCGTTCGCGCCGCTCTCGAGCGCACGTTTGATGTCGTGTTCGCTGCCGTCGGCCGTCAACATGACGATGGGTACCTTCTCCCATGCCGCGTTCCCCCGAATATAGGCGAGGACTTGCAGGCCGCTTAGGAAGGGGAGCATCACGTCCAACAAGACGATGTCCGGAGTGGGGAGGGTGTCGACGAATTCCTGTGCCTGCCGGCCGTCCTTGGCATGGACGACGGCGTAACTGGCCCGCTCCAGAAGAAACTTGAGCAGACTGGCAGTATCTTCCTCGTCCTCCACCATGAGCACCGTGGGTTTGTGGTTCGTGGCGGGTTGCATGCGAGACTCCATCATTGGGGGATCGTGAGGAGGAAGGCCCTCATGCCCGTCAACAGCCGGTTCAATCGAGTCGCCAGCCGCGTCGGACTCACGGGTTTGAGAATCGAGTCGTTGCCTCCGAGTCCTACCGCTTGTCGAGGATCGAGAGTGTCGGCATTGGTCGTGAGCATCGCCACCGGAATCCTGTGCCAATGCTCCTGGGTCCGCATGCACGCGGGAAGCTCGAGCCCCGTCGTGTCGGGGAGCGCCCTGTCTAAAAGGACTGCATCCGGAGGATTGATGGCGGACATCACACTCTTGGCGTGGGCTCCATTATTGGAGTGAATCACGCGGTACCCGTTCTTTTGTAGCACGAATGCCAACAGACACGCGGTAACTTCTTTATTTTCAACCAGGAGAACGGTGGTCCTGCCGAGCCCTTGCTGCCGGTCATATGGTCCTTCCTGTTCCTTTCGCCAGTCCATGGTCGTATGGCTTGCTCTGGAGGCTGGTCACGATTCTTCATACACGATGGCGACCCGATCCAGGTATGACGCCAGTGCCGTGAGGTCCCGATGGATCGAGCCCCTGTCGGCGATCTTGGCGGCCTGTTCGAGCCGGGCCGCCGCGGCGGTCATGGCGGGAAAGCCGTAGCTTCCGCTGACGCCCTTCATGCCATGGGCCACTTTCCGGATCGTGTCAAAGTCGCGCTGGACCATGGCCTCCGTCATGGTCGCAATTTCCTTCCTCCGGTTCGACATGAATTTGGGAATCAGCGGCTCGAAGGAGGCGTCAACGTGCGCCACGGAGGGCCAGGATTCGAGGTCTGGAGACGCGGGCGTCATGTCACTCATCAGACGGCCTCCTCTTGCGGCGGGATGGCGGCGTAACGGTGAATGGTTTCCAGCAGCGTTTGCTTCTTGATGGGTTTCGTCAGGTGGGACGTGAAGCCGGTCGCCTGGCTTTTCTCGATGTCCTCTTTGAAGGTATTGGCCGTCAGGGCGATGATCGGCGTGGGTGCTCGGCCATGTTCCCGTTCCCACGTCCGGATGGTGCTCGTCGCCTGGTAGCCGTCCATGACCGGCATCTGGATATCCATCAAAACCAGGTCGTAAGCGCCGGAGTGAAATTTCTCCACCGCGACGGCTCCGTTTTCCGCCGTGTCTAGCCGGTACGTCGTTCCTTTCAGGAACAGGGTAATCAGGAGGCGATTGTCCTCCATATCGTCGACGAGCAGGATGGCGATCGAAGTATGGATTGGGGCCTCAGAGTGGATCAGCACCGGTGTTCGCGCGGCGGCTGGTGTCTTGAGCGCGTCGACTCGCTGGGGTTCGTTGTCCGGAAATGGAGCGATCTTCATCGTGCGATCAATACTTCGTTGGCCTGATGGTTGGTTGCCAGGTTGGCGAGAGAGCCTGCGAACCGCCTATCCACGGATGTACGCAAGACGATGTTGTCTCGACGCCTGGCGCCGGGCAGAGTTTTCCCACCCTCTCTCCTTATCGGTTGAGGAGGGCCGATCTTGAGACGCTTTGGATGGAGGTCGGGAAGCAGAGTTTGGCTTCACTGCCGGCCCACCCGCTTGCTCGAAATGGTTGCGCGGTCGGCTGGTGGTGCAATGTGGGACAATTTCAGGAAGTGGTTGAAATAAACCAAAAGTAACATGGGACTTGAGGCAGGCGGGTATGCGTGGTATGTAAATTGTTTGTAGGCAACACGCAGAAAAGAGTGCATACGGAAACACTCGGGATTCACACGATGAAGTTAAAGCGTCTGTCGTTTATGTCGATCTGTTTCGGTGCGTTGCTGTTGCAGGCCTGTAGTCATGCGCCACGGCCACAGGAGGCTTCCCGGGCGGAGCCTGTGTCGGGGGAAATTTCCCTCCATCGCGGGGAACATGCGGTCCTGGCGGGCGAATGGGAATATGAGGAAAGCGGGATGGTGGTGCCGTTGAGATTGGATCAATTCGGCAACGGCTCGTATGACTTTAAGGATGGACGGTTTCGGACGGATGCCCTCTCCGATCACCGTTGGGCCGGGGCCTGGGCTCAACGGGAAAACGATCGGGAAGGCGGATTCGAGATCACCCTGTCCCCCGACTACTCGGAAGGCGAAGGTCGTTGGTGGTACACACGCATCGAGAGTGATGCCGCGCCGACCAAGGCCGGTGGAACGTTCCACGTGATGAAGGTGCAATCGATTGTCGAGAACCAGCCTGTGCCCTCCGCGCACGCCTCGCAGTAGAGACCAGAATCACTGGCCAGCAGCGGGGTCCACCCGTTCATAGAGCGCGGAGTAGTCCGCATCTCCCAGCCCCAGGGCAATGGTGTCGATGAGCAGTGATCGGACGCCCGGAAGTCCGCCGGGAGAGAGCTGGGCGCTGTCTGCGGCGGCGAGAGTCAACTCCACATCTTTCAGCAGGTGTCGGGTCGAAAAGTTCGGCCGGGCATAGTTGCGTTCCGCCAGTCGAGGCAACTTCTTATCGAACGTCGGCGCATACAGCGCACTCTTGCGTAACACCGCCATAAAATTCTCCACATCGACCCCGCCACGGCGAATGAGTCCCAGACTGAGGGCGAACGCTGCCGTTTCTGCGGCAATGAGTTGATTGAGCGCAAGCTTCATCACGGCGGCTTTGCCGACCGGGCCGATCAGACGCACGTCCGAACTGAGGGCCTGCAGGAGCGGCGACCATGTGGCATAACGCTCCGGAGTCGCCCCGACCATGATCAGGAGAGTGCCGGCTTTGGCTTCCGCGATACTTCCCAGCACCGGGGCCTCCAGGTATTGCCCGCCGAGGCGCTCGATGTCTTCTCCGATCGAGCAACTTTCCGACGGGCCGATCGTGCCCATTTGAATGATGGTACGTCCGCGAAGGGCCTCGCTGGTGGAGGGATCGAGCAGCACGGCACGGATGGCCATCGCGTCTGCCAGCAAGAGGATGACCACGTCTGCGGCGGCGATGGCGTCTCCCGCAGTCGAGGCGATGTGAACACCCTGTTGCCGCAGCGCCACGGTCTTTTCAGAGGTACGATTATAGGCCGATAGGTGATGACCGGTGGCATGCAGCCGTTCGGCCATCGCCTGCCCCAGCAACCCTGTGCCTAACAAGGCCACATTCATGGGAAACCTCCATCCTGTATGCGAGACGGTCATCGTACAGAGAAGCGGCCGCGGTTGAAAGGGTCAAGGGAGAGGGGCGCGAAGATCCAGACTTGCGGCACTGAGTTGAATGAGGTGTGTGCGCGTCGGTGTGGTCAGGTCTGTGCCGATGGCCAAGGTGCCCTTCACCCTGGGGTCGGCGCGGTTGAACGTAAACGGATGGCCTGCGGCCGTGGTGGCGCGCCCTCCGCTTTCTTCGATCAACAGGACGCCGGCGGCGATGTCCCACTCATTACCCCCTTCCAGCGTCACGACGGCATCGGCCTGCCCGGCTGCGACCAGGGCGAGGGCATAGGCAATCGATCCGATCGGACGGCAGTGGAGATGGGGCTCAAGGGGCTGAAAGCGGCCGACCCGGAGTTCCCATGGATTCACCAGCGCGAGTGGACGCTCACTTGGGGTGAACGGCGGCTGGTCCGCATCAGACAAGCGGTCGACGCAGATGCCCCGGCCGCGAATGGCCGAGAAGAATTCACCGGTTGCGGGATTGAAGATGGCTGCAACGGCCGGCATGCCCTGCTCAACGAGCGCCACTGAGAGGCAGAATTCCGGCAGGCCTCGCACGAATGAGCGTGTTCCATCGATGGGATCGACGATCCACACCCGTGATCTGGTCAGGCGATTGTGGTTGTCCTCGGTTTCCTCCGACAACCAGCCGTCCTCCGGAAATGCCGCCGACAAGTGGTCTCGAAGGATCTGATTGACCGCCAGGTCGGCAGAGGTGACGGGTGACTGATCCGGCTTGGTGTAGGTGTCGAATCCGGTGTCCGCCAATCGAAGGGCTTCACGCCCGGCCCGCCTCATGGCTTCCGACAAGATGCTGAGTTCATGATCCATCGTCACAGGGGCTCCATGTTCCTAGGGAAAGGTGATGGTTGTATCGCTTCACCGTACCAGGTCTTGGTTCGGGAACAAAGCCCGGAGTGGCGTGGCACCGATCCCGGCTCTTGACCCTCCTGCCGGTTCCGCGTACAAGCTGGAATGACGATGAAGTTGAAGCACAAACATTCCCGCAAAGCGGGATTGCCGCCCGGCACGCTGGTCCATATCGGCGAAAAAAAGTCCGAGACGGTCACGATCTCGGTCTATGAATACGGCGAAGGACAGTTCCAAGAGCGAGCGGTGTCGAAGCCGGATGAGATCGCGATGACGGGGGAGCCGACGGTCCGATGGGTGGATGTCGGCGGCATCCACAAGATGGAGGTGCTGGAGAGTTTCGGGAAAATGTTCGGCCTCCATCCCTTGCTGCTGGAAGATATCGCGAATACCGACCAACGCCCGAAGCTCGACGACTACGGCTCCTACGGCTATGTTGTGCTCAAGATGCTGTATGAAGGGGACCGGGAGGGCGACATCAACGTCGAGCAGGTCAGCCTGGTCTTCGGGGAGAACTTTCTTCTGTCGTTTCAAGAGAACGGCGGGGATGTCTTTCAAGGTGTGAAGGAACGGCTTAGGAACGGGAAGGGCCGACTACGTCATGCCGGCGCGGATTATCTCCTGTACGCCTTGATGGATTCGATTGTGGACCGGTATTTCGTTATTCTGGAGACGCTGGGCGAAAGAATTGAAGCGCTCCAGGATTTATGCGTCACGAACCCCGGTCCGGAGACATTGCGCGATATCCACGACCTCAAGCGGCAACTGCTGTTTCTGCGTCGCTCCGTCTGGCCGCTCCGGGATGTGATGAACAATTTGTCGCGCTCGGACGGCCAGTTTCTGCAGGGGTCGACGAAGGTTTTTTTTCGCGATGTCTATGACCACATCATTCAGATCGGCGATACGATCGAGACCTTGCGCGAAATGGTGTCCTCCATGATGGAGGTGTATCTCTCCAGTGTGAGTTATCGCTTGAACGGCGTCATGAAAGTGTTGACGATCATCACGACCATCTTCATGCCGCTCAGCTTTATCGCCAGCATCTACGGGATGAATTTCGAGCACATGCCGGAATTGAAATCGCCCTGGGGATACCCGGCCGTGCTCGGCGTCATGGCCGCAACCGGGCTGGCCATGCTGTATTTTTTCAAGCAAAAGAAGTGGCTGTGATGGCGTGCCGAATGGGGTCGTCAATCCAAGACTTCGGCGCGATCCACAAAGTAGGCGGTCTCCCCGAAGCAGGTGGTGGGGATATAGCGGAATTCCTTATAATGGAGGACTACTCGCTTTCCCATTTGCCCGTCGAGTTTCTTGGCCACGGCATCATCCCACACGCTAAAACTCCATAATACCGGTGCGACGCCGGGCACAGTCGTCATGGCGAGTTCGCCTTCCTGGGTCTTGCAAATCCACCCCTTCCGAGAAAGCTTCTGGAGATAGCCCACGCGGTCTCCGTCGGAATAGCTCCAATTGAAGATGATCAAGAGATAGGCGGCGCCGCCGAAAAAGAGCAACGTGAAGAGAAGTTTCGGTCTCCACAGCCAGGCTACCGGAAACAGAATGGTTTCCCACCACGTCATAGGGCGCTCCTTTCCCGACGGTTAGCGCACGTCTTGAAACAGCCAGGGGGCTTGTGTACGGCGGCGTTGTTCGTATTCCGTGATCCGACCGGCATGTTGGAGCGTGAGGCCGATCGCGTCCAATCCTCGATACAGACAATCTTTTCGGAACGGATCGATCTCGAAATGGTAGGACGCGCCGTCCGGCATGGTGACTTGCTGCGCCGCCAGGTCCACCGTCAGCTGATAGCCTTCGCGGGCCGTCACGCCCTCGAAAAGGGCCTGGATTTCTGGCCCTGTCAGTACCACCGGGAGAATGCCGTTTTGAAAGCAGTTGTTGTAGAAAATGTCCGCGAAGCTGGGGGCGAGGACGCAACGAAACCCTTGATCGAGCAGCGCCCAGGGCGCATGTTCGCGCGACGATCCGCAGCCGAAGTTGTCCCGCGCCAGCAAAATCGTGGCCTTCTGATAACGAGGCTGGTTCAGGAAAAAGGCGGGATCCTGTGAGCCATCCTTCCGCCGCCGCCAATCGTAAAACAAGCCTTCCCGCAGGCCCGTCCGCTTGATGGTCTTCAAGAACTGTTTTGGAATGATCTGATCGGTATCGACATTGAGCCGGTCCAACGGAGCGACCAGTCCTGTGATTGTGGTGAATGCGTCCATAGATGTCCTCGTGTGTCCTCTTCGGCTTCGTACCTGACGGGCACCGACTCCATCGGGCCGCTGTCAGATCCGGAATGTGTCCTGGTCTACGACCAGTGACGGATATCGACGAAATGTCCTTCGACGGCGGCGGCCACGGCCATGGCCGGCGATACCAGATGAGTTCGTCCGCCGGCTCCCTGACGCCCTTCGAAGTTTCGGTTGCTGGTTGACGCGCATCGTTCCCCCGGCTGCAGAACGTCGGCGTTCATCGCCAGGCACATACTGCAGCCCGCTTCCCGCCATTCGAATCCCGACTCCTTGAAGATACGATCCAGACCCTCTTGTTCCGCCTGCTGCTTCACCAGTCCCGATCCGGGGACCACCATGGCATGCACGGTACTGGCGACTTTTTTCCCCTTGGCGAAGGAGGCGGCCAGGCGGAGGTCTTCAATCCTGGAATTGGTACAGGATCCGATGAACACCTTGTCGATCTTGATGTCGCGGATCGGCATGCCGGGCAGCAACGCCATGTATTCGAGGGCCCGTTCCGTCGCCTGGCGGAGTTTGTCGTCCCCCATGGTGCGAGGGTCCGGAACGTTCCCGTCCACTCCAGTGACCATCCCCGGGCTGGTGCCCCAGGTGACTTGCGGGGCGATCGTCTCGGCTCGCAACTCTACGACGGCATCGTATTTCGCGCCGGGATCGGTGGCGAGTTGCCGCCAGGCCGTCACGGCCTGATCCCAGAGGGCGCCCTTGGGAGCCATCGGGCGGCCTTCGATATAGGCAAAGGTAGTGTCGTCCGGTGCCACCATGCCGGCGCGTGCTCCACCCTCGATCGACATGTTGCAGAGGGTCATACGGCCTTCCATGCTGAGCGCGCGAATGGCCGACCCGGTGTACTCGATCACGTACCCGGTTCCGCCGGCCGTGCCGATTTTTCCGATGATGGCCAGAATGACATCCTTGGCGGAGCAGCGGGGCGACAGTTGCCCGTCGACACGAACTTCCATGGTCTTGGGGCGTTTCTGAACCAGGCATTGCGTGGCCAGGACATGTTCGACTTCGCTGGTGCCGATGCCGAACGCCAGTGCGCCGAAGGCTCCGTGGGTCGAGGTGTGCGAATCGCCGCATACGATCGTCATGCCCGGCAGCGTAAACCCCTGCTCAGGGCCGATGACGTGTACCACGCCCTGCCGGATGTCGTTCATGCCGAACATCGTGATGCCGAACGTCTTGCAGTTATCGTCCAGCGTCTGAATTTGTTTGGCGCTGATCGGGTCGGCGATAGCCACGCGGCGGTCGGTCGTCGGGACGTTATGGTCGGGGACGGCCAGCGCGGCGCCCGGCCTGCGCGGAGTTCGGCCCGCCACGGCCAACCCTTCGAAGGCCTGCGGTGAGGTCACTTCATGCACTAAGTGGCGGTCGATATAGAGCAATGTGGTCCCGTCCGGTTCCGCCCGAACCACGTGGTCGTTCCAGATTTTTTCGAATAACGTCTGTGCAGCCATGGCGATACTCCTTGTAGACCCGCGCCGTTGCAAGTGATTGAAGGCGCAGGCGCGATGCGGACCTATTATATATGCGAGCAGGCCTATGGCATCAAGGGCAAAGGGGGGCCGGAAGAAATTGCCTCTTTAGATTTTAAAACCGGGGACCGATAAGGTTGGCATGGAACAGGAACCGGTCGACGCCGAACGCATCACGATTCCCCGCTGGACGATCAAACGCGATCCCCGGGCGCTGGGTTGCACGATCTGCGGATCGGCGATCGTGAAAATTACCGCCGAATGGCGGCAGGTTTCGTTCTGTACTTGCCGGTTGATCGAGTATCGAGTGCTGCCGCGCGCTCCCAAAGCGCTTCCCGCCCCGTCCACGGCGGCAGACGTACGGAAAGAACCCTAATCTCGCTGAGTGTCTGACAATCTCCGATCCCTGCCAGGCTTGTCTTCGGGTAGGCTCCGGGCATGGGGCCGGAGAGATCATTTCTGAAACGGAGGATCGTATGGCACGATGGCTCGGAGCGTTCGTCGTGGCGGGCTGTCTGGGTGTGGCCGGTTGGTGTCCGGCCGAGGCGAAGGACCATCCTGTGGCAAAGTCGCTGACGCGAACAGGACTCGCCACTCACGGGCACTCGTCCCGGGCCTGTGCGGGCGACGATCTGCTCGGAAATTGGCACCTGGTTGCCTTCGACTCCTCGTATCGGTTCAGAAACCCACAGGCTCCGTATCTGTTTCCTCACCAGGCCTTTCAATACTCGCATCGCGGCGGCGCCAAATCGGCCCACTCGCTCCAGCCGCTCTCCGGGGATCCGGACCAGCTGTTTGAGGCGGTGCCGTTGGACATGACCTATCGAGTGGAAGGAAAAGGCCGCGTCGTGCTCAGGGCGAGGGAGCAGGCTGAGACGGTGGAAACCTGGACCTGCAAGGTCATCACACATGTTCCCGAGGCGATGAGTGAGGGCCCTACGCTGCAACGCGGCGATCTGGTCATGACCTTGATAGGCAGCAACGGGCAGGGGTTGTTTGTCCGTCATTTGAGAAAGCGTGCCGCATAACCTGCTTGGCATGGCGCGGGGAGGCGTGCTACTACCGGCAAGTCAGTCATGCGTCGGGCACAACGCATCGACCTATTCCGCCGAGGAAGTCATGGACGATCCGAACCAAGTGTGGAGTCAGCCGTCGGTCGTTGAGTGGTCCCAACTGCTGTTGAACAGTTATCGCCACTGGGTCGGACGGGATTTGATGCCACGGCCCGGCGGGCCCGAGGAGCAGGCCCATGCGTTGTTCATGGCGCCTTTTGTGGTGGTCTCGCACGGTGCGCAGGAGGATCCGATCCTTAATTACGGATCGCATCTCGCCCTCACCTTGTGGGAGACGACGTGGGAGCAGCTCCTGCAGACTCCATCCCGCCTGACGGCCGAAGCGGTCAATCGTGCCGAGCGGGAGTGGATGCTTGAACGCGCTCGTGCGCAGGGGTATGTGGATAATTACCGCGGGGTCAGAATTTCGAACAGCGGGCGACGGTTCCTGATCGAAAGCGCGATTGTGTGGAGCGTGATCGACCAAGCCGGACGTCGTCAGGGACAGGCCGCGACCTTCTCACGCTGGACCGTCCTCTAACCGTCGGAATCGAGGGACGACGGTCTGGCCGATGGTCACCGATTCGAGAAACATTCCCAGCGGTCTGATCCACAGCCCGCCTGCTCCATAGAGTTGCCGATAGACGACATACTCCTCCTCGGTCTCGGAATGCCGAGCCACGCCCAGCACCTCATAGTCGTTCCCTTTGTAGTGCCGATAGCGACCGGGTTTCATCATAGTGTATCCTTGCGGGTTCATGCCTGCGAGACAGTCTATCGGACCGGGAATGTCATCACAACTCTCTCACATGCCTGAACGGCGGCACGATGTCGTGGTGATCGGTGGCGGATCGGCCGGTTATGCCGCCGCACGGACGGCTCGCGACGCGGGCGCCGATGTGGCCATCGTGGATCAGGGTCCGCTCGGGGGGCTGTGCATCCTGCGGGGTTGCATGCCGACCAAAACGATTCTGCGGTCGGCTGAAATCATGGCGCTGATGAAGCGCGCGCGCGAGTTCGGGCTGAGTCCGGTCACTGCCCAAGCAGATCTGTCGGCTATCGTCGATCGCAAGAACCGATTGGTTCAAGAGTTCGCCGACTACCGTATCGCCGCACTGCGAAACCCGCGCTTCACCTTGTATGAGTCCCGCGCCGAGTTTCTCGCCCCGCACGAACTTCGTGCCGGAGATGTTCGGATTCGCGGCGGCGTATTCGTCATTGCCACCGGGTCGAGTGCGGCCGAGGTGGCTATCCCGGGGCTGGATGAGGCCGGTTATCTGACCAGCGATGAGATGCTCGATATTCGTCGCCAACCGGCGTCGCTCCTGGTGTTGGGAGGCGGCCTGGTCGCCGTCGAGTTCGCTCAATTTTTTGCCCGAATCGGCACCAAGGTCACCATGCTGCAACGTAGCACGACCTTGTTGTCCGACATGGATGAAGACATCGGTCAATCTCTGGCGGCGGCCTTTCAGGATGAGGGGATCGAGGTGATGACCGGAGTGTCGTTCCAACGGGTGACCGCCACCCCGTCTGAAAAAACCATGCATTTTCTGCAGGGTGGGGCTGTCCACACGCGATCGGCCGAGGTTATTTTTCAAGCCCTCGGTCGTCGTCCCAACCTGAAGGGGCTCAATCTGAAGGCCGCCGGAGTACGGGTGATCGACGGCCGGCTGGAGGTCGGCGGGGATATGCGGACGTCTCAGCCGCACATCTTTGCCGTGGGCGACGTCAACGATTTCACTCCCATTGTGCATCTGGCGATTCAACAAGGCGAAACGGCTGCGTTTAACGCGACGCATCCGAATGAGCCTGCGCGGGTGATCGATCACCGGTTGGATGCCGAAGTCGTGTTCACCGAACCTCAGGTTGCGGTTGCGGGAATGAGTGAACGGCAGTGCCGCAAAGAGGCGATGCCTTATCTGGCGGCGTCCTATCCGTTTGCCGACCATGGGAAGGCCATGTGTCTGGGCGCCGTGCATGGATTTGTGAAGCTGCTCTGTCGACCGGACGACGGCGCATTGCTGGGTGCCCAGATTGTGGGGCCGGAGGCGGGGGAGTTGATCCATGAGCTGATCGCGGTGATGTATTTTCACGGCACCGCACAGGACCTGCTGCGCATTCCCCACTATCATCCGACGCTCGCGGAGATTGTGACGTATCCGGCGGAGTCCATTGTCGAGCAGATGGGTCGAGCATGAAACGAACCGTTGCCGCCGGTGCGTCGGCGCTTCTGCTGCTGGTGACTTTGGCCTGCGGGCAACAGACGTGGGATGCTGCGATGCAGGCAGGTGAAGCGGCCTTGCAGCGAGGGCAGTATGAGCAGGCGGAAAAAATTTTCTCTGCCGCCGTGCATAAGGCAGAAGAGTTCGGCCTACACGATCGGCGGGTCGCGGTGACCTTGGCCCATTTGGCCCAAGCCTATAGCGCGCAGGGGAAATTCGTCGAGGCTGAACCGGTGTATCTGGAGGCGCTCAAGATTTACCAGGATGTGCACGGTGAGAACCATCTCGATGTGGCGGCCATGTTGAATAACCTTGGTGTTTTGCATCGGAAGCACGGACAATATGCCGATGCGCAGCGCCTCCTGACACGGGCGCTCTCGATCAAAGAGAAGCTCCTGGGAACGGACCATCCGGAGGTGGCGCTGGCCCTGAGCAATTTGGCCGCGATGTATCTGGCTCAAGGTGACGGGGCGCAAGCAGGGGCGTTATTTGCGCGGGCCTTGGCGGTGCGGGAGAAGCATTTGGGGGCCGACCATCCGGATGTGGCCAAAAATCTTGAGGACTATGCGAGTGCGCTGCGCAAACTGGGGCGGGTCGGAGAGGCAGAGGGGCTCGAGCGGAGGGCGGGCGCGATTCGGGCAAAACCGAAATCGTGATGGCGGGGGGCGCAGAGTTGAACCGATGGGATGCGCCGGTGTAGCGTACAGGTTCGCAAGGGCGTGAGGGCGAAGGATGTCTGATTTACGGACCAATGCATTGATTGCGCGCGGCATGGGGATTGTCTTCATTGCCGGCGGCTTTATGCTTGGTATTTACGGCTTGGAATTTCCCAACACCATGTGGCTTCAAACTGCGTTGGGGCTGCTCGTCACCGGGATGATGGCACAGGGCTATGCGATGTATTGTTCAATCCGGCGGGTTCGAGACCAGCGTGATTCGGAACGGTAGCCAGTTGAGACGCGAGACGGACAAGACGATGCTGTGCCCGGGTCGATGGAGTACTCTCCTGCTCCTTTTCTGTGTCGTAGTGTTGTCCGGTTGCGGCGGGCCCTGGCGTGATCGGTACTTGGACAAGGGAGTCAAGACGCTCACGCAGGACGATATTGCAGAAAAATTCGGCCCTCCAAGTACGGCCAAGACACCGGTGCTGGGTGGTGACACCGTCTGGACCTATCGCGTGCCTATGGGGGATCGAGAAGTGCATCCCTGGGATCCCGGTAGCCTGACCGCCGGCAAGAAAACCAAAGCCCCGCCCTCGCCCTCGCCGTTCGGGAAAAGCCTGGCCGGTAATGACGAACCGTACCGGGAGCCGCTCTATTGTTATCGATATACGCTGTCGTTTGATGAGGCCAAGTTGCTGAAAGATTGGAAACGGGAAGAATGTGTTCCTCGCACCAGTGAGGATGAGACCGCATCCCAATAAGGCGGACACACGACATTATGCGCGAACTGTTGCCGGTGATCGGATCGAGCGTTTTCTTCGACCTTCTGAAGTCCCTCCTCCTCCTCCTCATTCTGCTCATCGCACGCACGGTTCTGGTCCGTTGGATCAAAGGCAATCACACGTTGCCCATCGACGCGAAGCGACGATGGATCGTGACGGCGCGCAACAGCATGGTGCTGGGGCTTTTTGTGGGGCTCGTTGTGATCTGGGCCCACGAGTTGGAAGCGTTTGCTGTGTCTCTGGTCGCGCTGGCGGCTACCGTGGTGCTGGCGACAAAGGAATTGATTCTCTGCTGGAGCGGGGCGGCGTTGCGTGTCGGCGGGGGGGTGTATGGTGTGGGTGATCGTATCCAGCTGGGCACCTACCGGGGCGTTGTCCTGGAATACGACGTCTTTGCGACGAAGCTGTTGGAAATCGGGCCGGGTCAGACGTCGCATCTCTACACCGGTCGCACCGTGGTCTTTCCCAATAGTCTTCTGTTTGGAAATCCCTTGATCAAAGAGAGCCCGTCGCAGGAATACGGCCTCTACGTGTTGTCGGTTCCGCTTCAGAGCACGGACGATTGGCAAGCCGCTGAGCAAGCTCTGCTCAATGCCGCAAAAGTCGAGTGCGCCTCCTTCATGGATCAAATGGGCCGGCAGATGAAATTGCTGGAACAGCGAAACCTGCTGGAAGCGCCGTCTCCTGAGCCACGTATTACCATCCAACTCCCTGAGGCAGGACGTATTCATCTGGTGCTCAGGTTTCCGGCCCCCGACCGCGGTCGTTCACGGGTCGAACAAGCCATTCTCAGGCGCTATCTCATCGCCGTGCGGCCGTAAGGTTTTGCGACGATCCTTCCAGTCTCGTACCGACTTCTGTGCCGCCTCTGCCGCCGGCTTGTCCTGCTGGGATGCGCGGTCTCGGCAAAAACCGGCAAAACAATTGGCAAACTCGCCCCTTCACGGTATTGATGAGTCCTGCATGCCGGCCGGTTCGCCATAGAGCCGGGCACCATATTTCAACCAAGGGGGAGTTGTTGATGAGAAGGTCAATTGCTGTGTTGGTCGCCGTCGGATTTGTGGGAATGAGTTCGTTTGCCGTGGCCGATGATATGGGGCTGGGTAAGATGTCCGAGGGGATGAAGCAGGACATGAGCGGGCTGTCGAACGATCTGAATGCACAGAGGCAGGATCTGTCAAGCGATCTCAAGGCCAAGAAAGAGTCCGTGAAGAGCGAGATGAAGTCAAAGCGGGATGAGGCCAAAGCAAAGAAAAAACAGGCCAAGGCCGACATGAAGGCGAAGAAGGAGCAGCTCAAGGCCAAAGGGAAGGCGAAGCGAGACGCGGCTCATGCGAAGGCGACCGAGATGAAGGGTGCCGCCGACGATGCGGCTCACGAGGCCGGCGGGATGAAGAACGACGTGACGGGGGCGATGCGGAACTAAGGTCGGCCGGTTGGCTGAGAGCTGGGTAACGCTGATATTCGACAATTGCGGCCTGTGATCGGGAAAGGTCCGATCACAGGCCTTGTTGTTCTGTATGCTTCAGTTGTTGCGGCGGGTGGGCTCTGCTAGAATCGCCGCCGTATGAAAGTCGCCACCTTCAACGTCAACTCGCTGCGCAAGCGCCTCCCAATCGTGCTGCAGTGGCTTGAACGCCATCAGCCTGATGTGCTCTGTTTGCAGGAAACAAAAGTTCAGGACAGCGAATTTCCTCTGACTGCGCTCGCGACCTCCGGTTATGAGATCACCTTCCGGGGCATGAAAGCCTACAATGGCGTTGCGATTCTCAGCCGCACGAAGCCGGAAGCAATCTCGTATGGATTCGATGACGGGGGCGAGACGGAAGATGCACGTCTTCTGCGAGTGGTGATTCAGGGCATCCCGATCATCAACACGTATGTTCCGCAGGGTTTCGAGATCGATTCGCCCAAGTACCAATACAAACTGGGTTGGTATGACCGATTACGGAAGCATTTCGAAGCTCATCTCTCTCCGAAGGAGCCGGCGATCTGGTGTGGAGACATGAATGTGGCCCCAAGACCCATTGATGTCCACAGCCCGGAGAAACATCTGAAACATGTCTGCTACCACGAAGACGCGCGCAATGCCTATGGGAAGACGGTTGCGTGGGGCTTCGAAGATGTGTTCTGCAAACTGTATCCAGATCGCCAGCAGTTCACGTTTTTTGACTACCGTGCACCCAGTGCCCTTGCCGCCAATAAAGGGTGGCGGATCGACCATATTCTGGCAACGCCGCCCTTGGCTCAGAGGTGTCAGCGCGTTGATGTCGATCTAGAGCCACGCCGCGCGACCGATCCCTCTGATCACACTGTCCTCTGGGCCGAGTTCTCCACCTAGCAATGCATTGAACAGGCTTGCCGGATCGGTCCTCGCCTCGTTCGGACATTGAACCTACTGAGTAGGTAATCAGTTCTCTCTATCTTCATCGTCGCTGCGGCCGGTTTGAAGGCCGCAGCGACGATTCGACTCGTCCACCGCCGCCGCAGGACCGGGGCGTTTGTCAGGACGGTCCTGCGACTCCCCGATTACTGCAATACTGCGACTGGCTCCAATAACAGTTGTTCAGCGAGCCGAGTTCGACGGTTTTGTTCAATCAATGGATCGACAATCGATCCGCAATTAATGCAACGCCACACAAACGTTTCCGGCGAAAAGTCCGGCCTCCACTCATCGACCATCAACCCTTTGCATCGTCCGCATGTCATGGTTCCCACCTCCTTAGGATTGCGCCCTTATTGTCTAAAGGCCGTGCCCATGTGAGGAGAGAGTAGCAACGCGAGATTAAAGAGGTGTTAGTGAGACGTTAAAACCATTTAATCCTGATTGTGTCGAAATATCAGGGTGTTCACATTTCACGGTTGGACAAATTCGGAGCGAAGGGGAAGAGTTCTGTACAAAATGAGGTGTGCGATGAGCGGTGTGGTGCGATGCACGCTCTGAACATGACGAATCACAGGGTCAATTCGGCGAGCACCGAAATCGGCAGATCTACGCTGACTGGCCTCTGAAAAGAGAAGCGCTTATCAGTGAATCGGCCTTCCTTCTGGAGCGAACCGTTGAGTTTCTTGACAGAACTTCTCCCATCCTTTATCGATTGAACTGACAGCGTCATTCCGCTGCGCCTACGACCGGTGGTGTACAGACTGAGGGAAGTTGCTGTGATCTGTGTCCGCGGTCGGTTTTGCCTCAAGGCCATCTGTGGCGAGTATTCAGGTGGAGCCGTGACCGGCGTCCGGCAGAGCATCTTGTATTCGGGAGAGCGGCGCTAACACCCGCCGATCATTCAGCATGACCCAACCTCTCACGTGTCCGCAGTGTGGCCAAGACAATGTGTTTCGTTCACGCTGCTCCACGCTGATGGAGCGGTTGCAGTCGCTGGCTTGTATTGCCCCGTTCCATTGTCAGTCTTGTAGCTTCCGTTTCCAGGCCTTTCGATTGGGGCGCCGTTATCCGGCGCAGATGCTCGATCGGCGAGAACATCTGCGTATTCCCGTGCGCCTGTTTTTGTCCTTCTCTGGCGGCAAAGTCAGAGGCGAAGGAACCGTCTTGGACATTTCGAGGGGCGGGTGCATTATCGAAAGCCAAGCTCCGGTGCATGTGGACGATATCTTTTATCTTCAGATCGCGATTGAGAACGACCAGACGCCGCTCGAAGTGGCTGCGATGGTCCGGTCTGTGAGTTCCCGCGGCATTGCGTTCAAATTTCTTCGGTCGGCGCAAGAAAATAAGCGGCTTCTCGCGTTTGTGCATGCCAAAACTGAATCTTCCGGAGCCGGTTCCGCCGGCTAGCTGTATCCACCTGCCTATTTCCTCAGGTGCTCCGCTCCAGTTTTCCAAGAGCCCTGCCCAATCACGTGAAAAGTCTGCTCGTCGTACGTCAGCGAGCAACTTGCTGCGTGCGAAACAGCGTTCTCTTCAATGTTCTGTTAGAGTGGAGTTTCCCAGGCGGAGGCCTGGGGATACTCAGTCGTGAGGCGGTCGTGTTCGGTGTGGTCGAAGGGTTCCACGATCAGGTCTGGGCGGTTCAATGGTTCGGGGCATGCCGGTGAGGACAGAAAGTCGACATAGTCCTGCGCCTTCGCCTCGGTGGCAAAGCGACAGAGCCCGTACTCCGGCATGTGAGAAGATGGGTGCCAAAAGGCCAACCCGATGGAGCTGCCTTGAAACACTCCCAGCGTGCGGTGCCGGACTTGAAACCCTCCCGGAGTATTCGTAGAACGATCGAGTGCCATGCCGATTTCCATTGAGTGCTGATCGACTAAGAGTGGGCAAGTATAGCAAGGTTATAAAGGAATCGACACCTCGCGGGCTCCGCCGGTGATTGACTTCGTCGGTGAAAGCCTTACGTCCTAAGAATGCGTGGTCTGCTGCGACCGGCGCGAAGGAGGAGAGCATGGTCATGTCATTGATGCGTTCGATGGTCGGAGTCGTGCTGCTTGCGGCGGTGTTGGCCCTGTCCGGCTGCGGCTATAACGACTTGCAAGGTCTTGATGAGGATAGCAAGGCGGCTTGGAGTGAAGTGATCAACCAATATCAGCGGCGGGCCGATTTAATCCCGAATCTGGTGAATACGGTGAAGGGATATGCCGCGCATGAGAAGGAGACGCTGGAAAGCGTCGTGCAAGCGCGTGCCAAGGCTACCAGCGTTCAGGTGACGCCGGAGTTGCTCAAGGACGAAGCCGCTTTCAAAAAGTTCCAAGAGGCGCAGCAGGGTCTCTCGAGTGCGCTGGGGCGGTTGCTGGCCTTGGCCGAGAATTATCCCAATCTCAAGGCGGATCAAGGATTCCGCGACCTTCAGAGCCAACTCGAAGGCACTGAGAATCGCATCACCGTGGCACGCAAGCGGTATATCGACAAGGTTGCAGAATTCAACAAGATGGTTCGCTATTTCCCCACCAATCTGACAGCCAAGTTCCTTCTGCATCTGGATGAGAAGGCCAATTTTACCGTCGCTGACGAAAAAGCGGTAGCTAAGCCGCCGGAAGTAAAATTTTAAGATCGGTCTGGTAAGGCAGGGAGCGATGGCAATGCGGCTGATGGGGCGAGCAGGGTGGGGGCTCCTCATCGGGTGGCTCTGGCTCACAGGGGTGGCGAGCCTCCCAGCTGCGGCGCTGGATGTGCCGCCTCTCAGCGGGCGCATCATGGATCAGGCGCATGCCTTGCCGCTTGCCGTCGCAGAGCGACTCTCTGCCGATCTGGCAGCACACGAAGCCAAAACCTCCAATCAGGTCGCGGTCCTCATCATTCCATCGTTGGAGGGTGAGCCGCTGTTTGATTTTTCCCATCGTGTGGCGACCACGTGGAAGTTGGGCCGCAAGGGGACCGACAACGGAGTCCTCCTTCTCATCGCAATCAAGGATCGAAAAATTCGCCTGGAGGTCGGCTACGGATTGGAAGGGGTGCTGACGGATGCAAGGTCGGCTCAGATTATTCGAAACGAGATCGTCCCCCGATTTCGAGCCGGCGATGTCCCGGCCGGCGTGACGGCCGGTGTGCAAGCCATCTTGCGCACCATTGAAGGGACGTACCGTGCACCGGAACGTCCGGCGGCTACTCCTTCTTCGAGCGATGCCTTCGCCAACGCAGTCTTCGCGGTGATTCTGGGTGTCGTCGTCGGGCTCTTGTTCTCACGCGCCCATCGAGTGCTGGGGCCCGTTGTCGGGGGAGGCTTGTCGTTTCTCGCTGCCCCATGGGTGATACCGGCAGTGATCGCCGGGGCCGTGAGCCTGGTTCTGGTCGGCCTGCTGGGTATGCTGGGGCCAAGCAGCGGATCACGCAGGCGGGGAGACGGCAGTGCGTTTGACGGGACCTGGTTCAGCACGCAACAAGGCGGATGGGGAGGCGGTGGCTTCTCCGGCGGTGGCGGCGATTTCGGAGGAGGAGGCGCCAGTGGCAACTGGTAGACGGCCGACGCTGACAGATGAGGAGCGTGCGCGGGTTGAGGCGGCGGTGCAGGCGGCCGAGCAACAGACCAGCGCCGAAATTGTGCCGATGATCGTCGGGCGATCCGGTTTGTATCGTGAGGCGCACCATCGTGTCGGCCTACTGAGTGCGGTACTCGTTCTGATGGCCCTGCTGATGATCGAATCCACCTGGCTCCCGTGGGGGTGGCATGCGGCGAATGCCGTCTGGTTGCTTGGAATGACCATGCTGGCCTATGCCCTCGGAGCCTGGGTGGGGACCTGGCCTCCGGTGCTGCGACTCTTCACCTCCCGCGAGCGGATGCATCGGAAGGTGCAGCTGCGGGCGAAGTTGGCCTTCGCTCAGCATGGTCTTACGCGGACCCGCGAGCGAACAGGACTTCTGCTGCTGGTCTCCCTGCTCGAACGGCAGGTCTCTGTGTTGGCAGACCAATCGTTGCGCGATGGGATCTCGGATGCGCAGTGGCAGGAGGTCGTCGCCGTCGTCGTCGAACGACTGAAGGTCGGCGATCTGGTCGGCGGCCTCTGCTGCGGCATCGAAGCCAGCGGAACGCTCCTTGCGCGCGCCTGTCCTGCGCGTGACGGCGACAATCCCAATGAGCTGTCGAATCAGGTGATTCAGGACACGTGATCGTCGGTTCTTGGCCGACAATGGACGGCTCCATCCTGTTTCGCTACAATCGCCGATAATGTCGGATCCCGCCGTGTCCGTTGAACCATCTCGACCAGCTCCGGATGAAACCCGCTCCGTCGTCAAGGCGGCGGGCCTCATCGGTGTGGCGACCTTGTCCAGCCGCATCCTCGGTTTTGTCCGCGACATGGTGTTAGCGAGACTCTTTGGCGCGACCCCCGCGGCCGACGCGTTCTTTGTCGCATACCGCATCCCGAATTTGTTGCGGGAACTATTTGCCGAAGGGTCGATGTCCGCCGCCTTCATTCCGGTCTTTACCGAATATCACACGCTTAAGACCAAGCGGGATGCCTGGGAGCTGGCCAGCGCCACCTTCACGACGCTGCTCACCATCGTCACGGCAGTGACCCTGTTGGGCATTCTGGCGGCACCCGGGATTGTCTGGCTCCTTGCCCCGGGTTTCCGCGGAAGTCCGGACAAGCTGGCGCTGACGACCCTGCTGACGCAGATGATGTTTCCCTATCTGATCTTTATCAGCCTGGCAGCCCTGGCGATGGGGATTCTGAACTCGCTGCGCGCTTTTGCCGCGCCGGCCTTCTCGCCGGTCTTTTTCAATATTTTCACCATCGCCTGCATGTTGTTCCTCTCGCCCTGGTTGCCGGAGCCCATCATCGGTGTGGCGGTCGGCATCGTCGTCGGAGGAGTGGCGCAGTTTGCGATGCAGCTGCCGGGGCTAAAAGGCCGGGGGATGTTGTTCGGCCTGCGGTTCCAGCCCGGCCACCCAGGCGTGAAGCGCATCGGGTGGTTGATGGTGCCCTCGTTACTAGGATTGTCGGTGACGCAGATCAATATCACCGTGAGTACGATCCTGGCCTCGTATTTTGCCGGTGGCCCGACCTATCTGTTTTACGGGATGCGGCTCATTCAGTTTCCGCTCGGCATTTTCGGCGTGGCGCTCGCGACGGCTATTCTTCCGACGCTCTCCGCGCAGGCCGCCCGCGGGGCGTTGGATGAGTTGCGGACGACGATCGGGTTCGGTCTTCGAATGATTTTTTTCATCATTCTTCCCGCGATGTTGGGACTGATCCTCTTGCGGCATCCGATCGTGCATCTGGTGTTCGAGCATGGGTCGTTTACCAAAGCCGATACATTGGCGACGGCGACGGCGCTCCTCTGTTATGCCGTCGGGTTGTGGGCTTTTGCCGGGGTGCGTATCATCGTCTCCGCGTTTTATTCCCTACAGGATACGAGGACGCCGGCGGTCACTGCGGGGATTGCGGTCGGGGCAAATATTCTGTTGTCCTTGTGGTTGATGACACTGCTGGATGCCGCGGGGTTGGCTTTGGCCACGGCACTGGCTTCCATGCTGAATGGGAGTATCCTCGTTGCCGTGTTGCACCGGCGTCTGGGGCGTGTCGATTGGGGTTCGATTGTACGGTCGGCTTTTCGAGTGCTGGGAGCCTGCATTCCGGTCGCAGTGGTGTGCCTCTGGGTTGCGAATGCGTCCCTGTGGGACCAGGACGGTGCGTGGGTCGTGAAATCCGCAGCCTTGTTTGGTGGAATCGGAGTCAGCGTCATCGGATATCTCGGGGTGCATATTATGCTCGGCTCGGAGGAATTGGACGTGGTGTTAGGAATGGTGAAGCGGAAATTGGGACGGGTCGCGAAGAAGTTTGGGGCAGCCTGACATGACGCACGCAATCACGTTTCAGACCGCTTGGGGCTTGATCAGGATTACGGCTTCCGAGAAGGGCGTGACCTCCATTGATTTGTCGCCGTCGGATCCTGCTGCCCGGCAGCAACCGGCTGAGGCTGGCGGCGCAGCCGCATCGATCGTAGAAGAGGCACAAGCACAGCTGCTGGCCTATATCGAGGGCACGCGTCGCGAGTTTTCTTTTCCGGTGGATTATTCGGCCGGCACGCCGTTTCAGCGGAAAGTCTGGAAGGCGATCGCACGGATTCCCTACGGCCGGGTGCGGTCCTATCAATGGGTGGCCATGCGTGTGGGCGGAAAGCAGTATGCCAGGGCGGTGGGGATGGCGCTCGGCGCCAACCCGGTCCCCATCGTGGTGCCCTGTCATCGGATCATCTCGCACGACGGTTCGCTAGGTGGATTTTCTTGCGGATTGCCGTTGAAGCGCCGCCTGCTGAATTTGGAAGGCACGTTGAATCAATTACGAAATGCACAATGAGTTGCGCCTGGCCATCGGTCTGTGAAGGATGATGCATGAAGGCTGTCATTCAACGGGTCACACGCGCGTCAGTTGAGGTGGAGGGCGGGATCGTTGGCCGGATCGGCGCAGGTCTACTGGTGCTGTTGGGCGTCGCGAAGGGGGATGACGAGCGCGACCTGCTGTATATCGTTGAGAAGCTTCAGACCCTGCGGATCTTTGGCGACGAGCAGGGGAAGATGAATCGTACGCTCACCGAAGTCGGCGGGGCGCTCCTGCTCGTCTCGCAATTTACGCTGCTCGGTGATACCAGCAAGGGCAGACGTCCAGGGTTCGCCCTAGCTGCTCCACCGGAGGAGGCGCGTACATTGTATGAGCAGGCGGTCGGTCGGTTGCGGGCGGATGGTCTGACGGTGGAACCCGGGGTCTTCGGGGCGCACATGCAAGTGGAATTGCTCAACGATGGCCCGGTGACGTTCCTGTTGGACAGCCGGAGAGGAGCATCGGCTCCGACTCTCAAGTCTTGATCGCGGATGCCGATAAGGAATCAGGGAGAAAGCCTGCGTGGGTTGAGCATGGTCTGCTATACTATTTTCAAAGGGCAGGGATTGCCCGGGAGGTCGAGATGGGAAGTCCCGTTTCTCGCAGCCATCCACTCCGACAGCTCTTCGGAGCGTTGACGGAAAAAAGCTTCACCGAACACCTCGGGTGGCCCGATCTGAATGTCACCGAGTACGTCTCCAACCTGCTCGTCGAATTCGCTCACACCGACCAACTCTACAAAATCCAGAATACGCAGGGCCGCGCCGTCGATTCCGTCGTCGAGATGCTGTTCGAATCCGAAGTGTTGTTGGAAGCGCAATCCTTCGAGCGGGAGCGCGAAGTGCACCGACATATCGGCGACTTCACACTCTTCATGACCGGCCTGTTTCCAGAGTATCTCCGCCGCCTCAAGAGCGTGGGCCGCATCTACCATAAAGATTTCCTGGTGGATTACGTGAAGACGGGCAAACGCTCGTACGGGTTGGTCGCCGAGTACGGCAGCTACGACCCTGAGCAGGATTCCCCGTTGTTCCGGAAGCTGTCGGAGAATTTCGAGCTGTGTGTGACCGGATTGGGGTTTGTCCGGTCGGACTTGGATCGTATGCAAGACCCTGCCTGCCGCCGCGTCAAAGATCTTCTTCTCAATTGAAACGATCACGACCGACTCTGCTCATTCACGGTGGCGCGGGACGCCGCGCCATGACCGTCGCTCAAGCAGCCTGCGTCGAGGCCGCCCTGAGGGAAGGCCACCGACTACTCATGGCCGGAACCCCGGCGCTGTCGGTCGTGGAAGAAGCCATTCGCATGCTGGAGGAGTCTGGACTGTTCAATGCGGGGCGAGGCTCGAACCATCAGCTTGACGGGGTGCGGCGCATGGACGCATCGATCATGGAAGGGCTCGACCTGCGGGCAGGGGCTGTGGCCTCCATCGAGGGTATCGTCCATCCCATCACCGCCGCGCGGCTGGTGATGGAAAAAACGGCCCATGTGTTGCTGGCCGGGCAATCGGCCTCCCGCTTTGCGGACTATTTCGGATTGGAGCGCGCGCCCCGTGCCAAACGGCCAGCAGGGCCGCAGCCCAAGCAATTGAGGCCGCGGGCCGGACTGCAGCACACGTTGCGTTTGCATCAGGCGATCATGCAGACGGGCCGTCTCCGCGCGCGGAGTTTGGGCAAGGAAACCGTGGGCGCAGTGGCCTTGGATCTCGCCGGGACGGTAGCGGCCGGCGCATCCACCGGCGGGGTCGATGTGATGTTGCCGGGCCGGGTCGGCGATACGCCGTTGATCGGATGCGGGGTCTATGCCGATAATGAGGCCGGAGCGGTCTCCATGACGGGATTAGGGGAGAGCATCATTCGAGTGGCCGTTGCCAAAGAGATCAGCGATTTATTGGCGAGCGGCTGGAGTCCGCTGCGGTCGGCGAATCGGGTACTGCGGAAGGTCGTGGAGCGTATTCACGGCGCGGCCGGGGTGCTGGTGCTCTCGCCGGATGGCCGGTTCGCCATTCGACACAGTACGCCGAACATGGTGGCCGGTGTGATCGGGCGCGACGGCCGCCCGCACGTGAAAGGGCGGTTTGCCTAGTCGCGCAAGAGGCTGATACAGTGACTAGAGGTATCAGTGTATGCTGGCACTCTTTCACCTCGCCTTCCCTGTCCACGATCTCGCCGAGGCCAAGCAATTTTACGTCGATGGTCTCGGTTGTGTGCTGGGTCGGGAATCCTCCTCCGCCGTCACCTTCGGACTGGCCGGGCACCAGTTGGTCGCCCATCTCTCCACCCAGTCGCCAGTGCCGCAGAAAGGCGTCTATCCGCGTCATTTCGGGCTGGTGTTGACGCAGGAAGAAGAATGGCAGGCGCTGGCCGATCGCGCCAAAGCGAAGGACCTGACGTTTTATCAACAGCCCAGGCGGCGGTTTGCCGGCACCCGCATCGAACATCTCACATTTTTCCTGCAAGACCCTTCCCGGAATCTCCTCGAATTTAAATACTATCGGCACGAGTCGGCGATTTTCGGGGAACGAGACGTGGCGGCGGTCGGGGATGCTGAGTAGCGAATGCTCTCCGCAGCATCGCGCGGACCGTGCTGATGAAGTTATGGCTCAGTCTTCAGAAGGGGCGAGGTCGTGCGGCTCCGGTGCCTGTCGGTTCGTCGAGAGTGAGCCGGCTCTGCGTCCGTTGCCCCGTTCCAGCCATCGGACGATGTGGTGCTGCCGTCGATTTAAGTAGGCGGTATGGCGGATCGGGTCATACCGGCGCGGGGAGGGAAGAATCGCTGCCAGTAACGCCGCTTCGTCGATCGTCAGCTCCTTGGCCGATTTCCCGAAATGGTGCCGCGCCGCCGCTTCCGCGCCGAATACGCCCTGCCCCCATTCCGCGACATTCAAATACAATTCCAAAATCCGTTCCTTCGTCAAATGATGTTCCAGGGAACGGGTGATGAGGGCTTCGCGGGCCTTCCGTAGCAGGGAACGTTCAGACGAGAGGTAAAGATTCTTTGCCAGTTGCTGCGTAATGGTGCTGCCGCCGCGCTTGAACTCGCCGACTTCCAGGTTGTACAAGGCGGCATCTTTGATGCCTTCCCAATCGAATCCCTCGTGGGCAAAGAAGGAGGCGTCCTCGGCCGCCACCACGGCTCGTTGGAGTGCCGGCGCGATGCGTGACAACGGCACCCAGACGAATTGCGGATGCAGCGCGCGGCCTTGTTCCTTGGCCTGGGCACGTCGTGCCTCCATCAAGGCCGTTTCCGTGGGGTGATGTTTGGCCAGGTGCGAGACGTCCGGCAGCGTCACCAGCCAATACAACGCCAAGGCGGCGGCGGGGAGACCGACCAGGATGGTCGCCCACAACAGCATCCGGCCGAACAGGCTGCCAGTTGACTTGTTCATTCCCGACACTCTATCTATGACGATACGAGGTGTTGCACCGGTCCGGCCCCTGTCTCCGGAGGTGAACGTACATCCCGCACGTCGCTACGCGGTGGATCACCATGAAATTACTCAGCGCTGAGTTTATCAAAAGTTCGGTCTCCCCAGAACAGTTTCCTCCCGATCGGTTGCCGGAGATCGCGTTCGTCGGCCGATCCAATGTCGGGAAGTCCTCGTTGATCAATTCGCTGCTTCACCGGAAGAAGCTGGCCAAGGTCAGCAAGACGCCGGGGAAAACACGTGCCGTCAATTTTTTCACGGTCCGCACCTCGGATCCGAAGCTCTCCCTGCTGTCGCTGGTCGACCTGCCCGGATACGGTTACGCCAAGGTGTCGAAAGCCATGCGGGCGCAATGGGGGCCGATGATCGAGCAGTATCTCGAACAGCGCCAGTCCCTCGGGGCGGTGATTCTGTTGATCGAGGCACGGGTGTGGATGCCGCAGGATGTGATGACGGTGCAGTGGGTCCAGTCTCTGGGGTGCGGCATGATCATCGTCCTGACGAAAGCCGATAAATTGCGGCAAAGTGAGCGGGCGCCCAGCCTCGCTGCCGTGCGGACTGCTTGCGGATTGGGGCCCGAGGTGCCGATTGTGCTGTACTCGGCTGAAACGCATGAGGGGCGGGACGCCTTGTGGGGCGAGATTCGTACGCAGTTTAATAGACTACGGAAAAACGAATGTGGCACGAGAGAACTTTGATAGTACGCATGTGTGACATAGCAGGAGAGCACTCCCGCAGGATGCTCAAAAAGGCCGAACAGCAAGGCCACAGCGAGTGAAGGGCCGAAGCGTACCCTCGGGGGTACGTGGAGGGTCTGAACGAGGCGAGAACGCTGCTGGCGGACTTTTTCAGCATCCTGTTAAAACTTGATCTCGATGTAGGCTTTGTTTTTCAAATCGGCCATCCAGATCTGGTACTGATCTTCGGTCTTCTGCTGAAACACGAGGGATTGAATTTCGGCCTTCACCTGTTCAAAGGGCCGAAACTGACGCGGCTTTTTGTCGTCGACCCGCACGATGTGCAGCCCTTCCGCGGTCTCCACAATGCCCGTGATCTGCCCCACGTCCACGGATGTCAGCGCCTGTTCCAGCGCGGGAATCAATTCGCCTTGTCGAACCAGACCGAGCCGCCCGCCGCGCGAGGCATCGGCTCCGTCGGAAAAGCGCAGGGCCAGATCCTCGAACGGTTCACCTTGCTTGAGGGTTGCCAGGAGCGCTTCGGCTCGTCCGTGGGCGGCGGAGAGGCCGTCCGGCGTGCGCGGCTTGATCAGGATTTGGCTGAGCTGGTATTCCTCGGGGTAGGCAAACCGATCCTGGTGCTCCTGGTAGTACCGTTTCATTTCCGGGTCCGCCACCATGATCAGGCCGCGGACTTCGCGGTCGACAACTCGCATTAAGGTCAACTGTTCGCGAATACTCCTGGCGGTGTTCGGGTCGGCGCTGTCGATGGCCTCGCCCTGTTTCTTCATCTCTTCTACTGCCTGGACGACTTCCTGATCGGACACATCCACACCTTTGTTCTTCGCGGCCTGCAGCTGCAGTTTCCGCTCGATCATTTTCGTGACGCCCATGGCCTCAGCCGTCTTGAGGCGGCGCTCCAGGTCTTCGCCTTTGTACAGCTTGCGCAGCCGGTCCTGCTCGGGAAGCAGGTCGCGTTTCAATTCGGACAGCATGATCAGGTCGGAATTGACGACCGCGACAATGCGATCTTCCAGCTTGGCGGCCTCCGCGTTGGAGATCAGGACGAAGAGTAACCAGAGGCAGAAAAAGAGCGCGCCTGTGGTCGTGAACCCGGTCGCGCTGCGAACGGGTCCGGGGGCAGGCGTGCCCTTCTGGGACAAGAAGAACCGATAGCCGTGGAGGCATGTGTGGGCGGACAGCGATTGATGGTTCATAGGGTTGCTGGATTGTACACAATCGAGGCTTCAGAAAGGGAGCGCTCTGGAGATGAAACACGCGGACGGGTGAAGACGGAGAGTATGCAGGAGGAGCGTGCGCGGGCGGTTACGGGCGCGCTGGTTCATCGGTCACGTAACGAGCTGCGTCGGCCAAGCGGATCGTGGCACCGGTGCGAAGTTCGGCAAACACGTCGTCCAGACGTTTCCGGCGCTTCTCGGCCAACAGTTCCTGGCGGAGTCGTTCACGAGTGGCCTGGTCTGCCTGCAGAATTTCCGGCTCCAGAGGGCTGACCTTCACGAGGTAATAGCCTTGCGCGGTCTTGATCGGATCACTGATGACCCCGGGGTGCAGAGAAGGAATCAACGCATCGAGTTCCGGTTCCAGCAGGCCTTTCTTATACGGGCCCAGGTCGCCGCCTTTGGCGCGGCTGCGTTCATCGATCGAATACCGCAGCGCGAATCGCGTGAAATTGCCGCCGGCTTCGACCTGCCGTTTGAGGTCCTTGGCCGCATAGACGTTCGGCAGCAGCATAATCGACACTTGCACCTTGGGGTTGGCCAGGAGCTGATTGGCGTGTTTCCCCAGATAGACGTCCAGTTCCTCTTTGCTGACTTCGACCTTGGTCTTGATCCGGTCTTTGAGCAACTCATCCAGAATCAGCTGCTCGCGGTAGCGCAGGGTCTTTTCGCGAATCTCATCGGACTGATCCAAACCTTGCTTGCGCGCTTCCTGCATCAGCAGTTCGCGCATGATCAATTCATCCAAAAAACGGCGTTTCCCGCCTTCCTTTTCGTAGCGCGCGCGCGTGGCCTGCGACAGGTCTTCCCAGCGGATGTCGAATTCGGATTGGGTGATGGATCGGCCGTTGATCATCGCGATCACCGGCTCTTCCTGCGGTGGTTCGGTGCACGCGGCCAACGACCCGAGCGCGCAGAGACCCAGCGCGGCGCTGGTCAATCGTGTCTGCCAGGATGAAATCTGTCGTGTGCGCGGTGGCGTCATGCGGTCGGGGCGGAGCATCCTCTACGAAGGTCAGGTCGAGGCCGTGCGGGGCCCTTGATTGTTGGTACCACAGACGTGGAGGGTTTGCAAGGTTGCGTTGAGTTCTGGAAAGACCAAACTCCAGTCTTCATGCGGGATCTGGAGTTCAAAAGACAGCGGCGACAGAAACCGCAGTCGTTTCTTGTATCGGTCCATCAGGGCTTGCACGGCGGTTTCGGAGACCGTGGCCTTGGGATCGAAGGTGATCACGACCGCATGCGGTTGCTCGACCACAGAGCTCAGCCGGAGTTGCTTGGCCAGTAGCCGGATTTGCATGAGCTCGAACAGACGCTCGACCGGATCGGGCGGATGCCCATAGCGGTCCTCGATTTCTCCGTGCATCAGCGCAAGGTCGCCGAGTTGTCCGCAGGAAGACAGTCGTTTGTAGAGCGACAGGCGCTGGTGGCTGTCGGCCACGTAGTCTTCTGGAATATAGGCGGAGACGCTGAGACGCAGCGTGGGATCCGGTTCTTCCTCCACCACCTGACCCTTCAGGCGTTGGACGGCCTGTTCCACCATTTGCAGGTAGAGATCGAGCCCGACGGCGGCGATATGGCCCGATTGCTGTTTGCCGAGGAGATTTCCGGCCCCGCGGATTTCAAGATCCGCTGCGGCGATGCGGAAGCCCGATCCGAGTTCGGTAAACTGCTGGATGGCGGTCAGCCGCTTCTGGGCATCCTCCGAGAGTGTGCCTTCATCCGGCACCAGGAAGTAGGCGTAGGCCTGTTCGCCGCCGCGCCCGACCCGGCCACGGAGTTGATAGAGCTGAGCGAGTCCGAACGTGTCGGCGCGATTCACGATGATGGTGTTGGCGGTCGGCACGTCGATGCCCGATTGGATAATGGCGGAGGCAATCAGGATATCCGCTTCCTGGTGAAAGAATTTCAGCATCACGGCTTCCAGCGGTTTCGAGTCCATCTGGCCGTGCGCCATCACGATGCGGGCTTCCGGCACCAGTTCCTGGAGCCAGGCGCCCATCCGCTCCATGGTCTCCACCCGATTGTGGACAAAGTAGGTTTGTCCCCCTCGACCGAGTTCGCGAAGAATCGCCTCACGGATCGCCTTTTCACTAAAGCGAATGACTTGGGTGCGGATCGCCAGCCGCCCCGACGGAGGCGTATCGATAATCGACAGGTCCCGGACGCTCGCCATGGTCATTTGTAATGTGCGTGGGATCGGCGTCGCCGTCAGGGTCAACACATCGACCTGGGTGCGCAGCTGTTTCAACCGTTCCTTATGTTTCACACCGAACCATTGCTCCTCGTCGATGATGACCAGGCCGAGGTTACGGAACTTGACGTCTTTTTGGAGCAGGCGATGGGTGCCGATGAGGACATCGACCAGGCCGGTTTCCGTATCCTTGACGATCGCTTTTGTGTCCTTCGGAGATTGAAACCGTGACAGCAGGGCGACGCGGGTTGGAAAGGGGGCAAACCGCTCGGCGAAATTGTCGTAATGTTGGTGGGCGAGCAGCGTGGTCGGCACCAGCACGGCCACCTGTCTATTTTCCTCGACGGCCTTGAACGCGGCTCGCATGGCGACTTCGGTCTTGCCGTAGCCCACGTCGCCGCACACGAGGCGATCCATGGGCTTGGTCGAGGCCAGGTCGTTGGCAATGTCTTCGATCGCCTTGCGTTGATCCGGCGTTTCTTCGTATTCGAAGGCCGCTTCAAACTCGTGGTAGAGCATGCTGTCTTTACCGTACGAGGTGCGATGAACCAGCTCGCGGTTGGCATAGAGATCGACGAGCTCGTGCGCCATTTCTTCGATGTCTTTTTTAACCCGCGCGGTCGTCTTGGCCCAACTGGTGCCGCCCAGGCGGTCCAGGCGGGGTACGTGGGCATCCGCTCCCGCGTACCGTTGGACCTGGCTGAGCCGATCGAGCGGGACATAAAGCTTGTCGGTCCCGGCGAATTCCAGCACCAGAAAGTCGCTGTCGAAGTCTTGCACCGAGAGCCGACGCAGCCCCTGATACTTCGCGATGCCGTATTGCATGTGGACGACGTAGTCGCCGATGTTCAGATCTTCCAGCGAGGAGAGGAAGGTGGCGGCCTTGCTCTTGGGCTGCGGTTTGTGGCGGGCGCCTTTTGCAAAGAGTTCTTCTTCGGTGAGCACCACCAGCCGCAGATCGGGAGAAAGAAAACCAGCCGACACTTCGCCGTTCAAGACTGAAAACGGAGCCTTTTGCGCACCGCCGGCCGACAGGGCCGAAGGTTTCCATTCCATAGCCGGTCGATCATGTTCGCCGAACAATGCCAGCAGGCGGCCGACCTGGCCCTGGCTGCGGGCGACGAGCACGACGGGCCCGCCTTCGCGCAAACGATCGAGCACCTCCAGCGTATGGCTGAACGCGGTACCGCGTTGGCCGAGTCCCACGCTGGCGGGGGTTTGAGCCGGGCAGGTCAGGACCGGGTCCCAGCTCGCGTCCGGTGCGGTGACCGGCTCAAGCGCGAGCGTGGCGTAGCCTTGGGTCGAGGCGAGAATCTGGTCCCAAGTGAGGTACAGGTTGTCCGGTGTCGGGTAGGGATTTGGATCCGTGCGATCTTCGTGACGCAGAAATCCTTCTTCGATGGCCTGCCAACATTCCTCCGTGTGAGCTTTCAGCGTGCCGGGTTGATCCAGGACGAGCACCGGCGGCTGAGGGAAATAGTCGAGGAGGCTGTCCATGGTCCCGTAGACCGATGGGGCGTGCCATTCGGCGTCGGCCGCCAAGGGCGCGAGGGCATCGGACGCGTCCTCAGGGCGAATCAATTCGCGGGCCGGCAGTACCCAGGCCTGTTTGATCTTGTCGGTCGATTTTTGTGTGGCCGGATCGAAGAAGCGGATCGATTCAATCGTGTCGCCGAGAAACTCCACCCGTAGAGGGTCGGCATAGGCGGTCGAATAAATATCGACGATCCCGCCGCGAACGCTGAACTCGCCGGGAATTTCCACCACCGAGCCTTTCCGGTAGCCCAACCGCAACAGGCTGGAGACGAGCACTTCCCGCTCCAGGGAACCATTCGGTTGAAATTGCAGAATCGCGTCGGTAAAGACCAGGGCCGGCAACACCCGCTGCGTCAAGGCCGGGATGGAGGTAAACAGAACCGTGCGTGCGGTGGTGCAGAGGCGGTTGAGCGTCTGCATGCGCCGGGCTACCAGATCGATGTGGGGGACCGTCGATTCGTAGGGCAGCGTTTCCCATTTTGGAAACAGCGCCAGGTCGTCTCCGGATTGTCCGCAGAGCGTTCTAAAAAACAGCGTGTCGCGATAGAGGCGTTCCGCCTCGTCATCGTTTTTGGCGACGATCAGCCAGGAACGGTCGGCCAGGGGCTGAGACGGCAGGCTGTGCGTGAGGAGCGCCAGGCCGAAGCCGGCGGTTGAGCCATGCAACCCCATGAGGCAGGCCTTGCCGGAGCCACTGCGAAGGGCTTCTCGCGCAGGCGCGAGCCACTGGGTCAGATGTAAGGGGATCAGGGGAGGCACAATATCCTTAGGCTGTCGTGGAGCGAATACGTTGCACCAGGGTGGTCGTCGACACTCCGGGAACGAGCGGAATGGTCTGGACGCGTCCGCCGCGGGCCTCGACCGTATCCCGTCCCACAATCCGGTCGACGGACCAATCTCCACCTTTGACGAGAATATCCGGCTGGAGCGTTGCGATGAGGGCGCCGGGATCCGGTTCCGAAAAGGTCACCACATAGTCTACGCAGGCTAACGCAGCCAAAACCTCGGCTCGCTGGGCATCCGGCACAATGGGACGATCCGCGCCTTTGTTCAGGGCGCGCACGGACTCGTCGGAATTCACGCCGACCACCAGCGCATCACCCAGATTGCGGGCCGCTTGCAGATACCGGGTATGGCCGATGTGCATCAGGTCGAAGCAGCCGTTCGTGAAGACGATGCGATGTCCCTGCCGACGGCGCACCTCCAGCAGTGAGGCGAGTTCCTTTCGCGTGGTGACTTTGATGTGCATCGTGGGTGCGCCGTAAAAAACTCATCTTAACAGGATGTGGAAAAAGTCTGCCACCAGGAATCAGCGACAGTCTCATTGCGCCCTGCTCGTCAGGATTTCGGGCGGCGTCCACGCTTCTTTACGCCTTCACCGCTCTGTGGAAGTCCTCCAAGGCGAACCACCCCCGCGCCGTGTCGCTCAATCAACCGGTCGAGGATCGCAACCGCATCGCGCTGTCGCCGGTCGAACAGGGGTTCAGGAGCCGGTACCAGATCCGATAGCCCGAGGCCCACCAGCCGATAGCGCGATTGCGACTGCAGCAGGTCGTGAAGGGCCAGGCGGATGTCCGGCCACATATCCGGATCGTAGTTCACCGGTGACGAGAATGTCCGTTGCCGCGTGGCGATGCGAAAGTGCGAATCCTTCAGCTTGACGGTGAACGACCCGGCTGCCAGCCCTTCCAGTCGGAGGTCGTGCGTCAACGTTTCGAGAAATCCGTGGACGATCGGTTCCAGTACGGCCGGATCGTTGGTGTCTTCGTCGAAGGTGGTTTCATGGCTCACGCTTTTGGCTTCGCGATCGGCCACCACGGGATCGGAGTCCTGGCCGCGCGCGAGGGCTTGGAACGCCGCCAGACGCGTGCCGAGCAGGCGGATAAGAGATTGTTCGAAACGAGGCGCGAGCAGATCACCGACGGTGTGAATGCCCAGACGCTCGATCGCTTCGGTAGATTTGGGACCCATACCGGGCAAGGAGCGAATCGGGAGCGGGGCGAGGAATGCTGACTCTGTGCCCGGTTCAATCACGGCGAGTCCGTCGGGTTTATGCGCATCGGCGGCGATCTTGGCGACGGTCTTGCCGGACGCCAGGGCAACGGTGCAGGTCAAGCCTGTGAGGCGGGTGATGTCGGCTTTGAGCGCCTGCCCCAGCTCGCGCGGATCCGGATGACGCGTCTGTAGTCTGGTCGTATCCGCATAAAACTCATCGATACTTGTCCACTCAGTTTCCGGGAAAAACCGGTCGGTGATGTCCTGAAGCCGGCGGTGCAGACCTTGATACAACGGACGGTCCGGCGGTACGAGAACGAGCTGAGGGCAGAGCCGCATCGCCTGAATGGTCGGCATCGCCGATCGCACCCCGAATCGACGGACCTCGTAACTCGCTGCAGCCACAATGCCGCGTGGCGGAGGCCCGCCGACGGCAACCGGTTTGCCTGCCAGCGACGGATCGGCCAGAACTGCGGCCGACGCAAACATGGCGTCAATATCACCGAAGAGAATTTGTCGGGGCCATCGTCCGGACATGCATGGCCTACAGGGTGGTGAAGAACAAGCCGAGCTGAGAGCCAGCGGAAGGTGTGTGGGCCGGTTCCGCGGTGGCGGCGGGTGCGACGGCAGGAAGTTCGCGGAGCGGCCCCCGACAGGCGCCGCAGAAGTGGCGTCTCGGTTGGATGGTCCGGCGTTGTCGTCGATAGAGGCAGCCGCAGTGCTGGCAGCGCCAGGCATATTTGGCCAAGGCGGCCACTTCTTTTCCCAGCGAGTGATAGATCGTGATGCCCAGGCCGTCGCGATTCATCTGGTCCATCATGCGACGAAAATCGGTCCCGTGATTCGGGCGACGCTTCAAGATATCGTACTGCCATTGGTGAATCATTTCGTGCGCCAGGGTCATGACGGTTTCGTGGTCCGGCTCCGGGTGGTTGGGGTTGAGCAGCACCGCCGACAGTCTGATGCAACGCCGTCTGGTTGGTGCCTCGGTGGTACGCGCGAGTGGTTGTCGGGGTCCGATCCGGCAGACGAACATCCCCGCTGAGGAGGTCAGTCGGCGGCTCCATTCAATGGGAATCGGGGGTAAGGCGCCCTGAAAATAGCGGCGGTTGAGATCGGTCCAGATTGTGAGCAGCGGTTCCGGAGAGGGTGACATGGCACTCACAACATGATCGTGATGTCGAACAGCCGAGCGACAGCTGAATGGCCAGAATCAGCGGTCGGACAATGCTTCAATGACTGCGGCGGCCAACAGCGGCACCATGATCTCGTGATGGCCGGTTAAGGCGTATCCCTTGCCGCCTTTCTGGGTGGGACGACGCACGACATTGGTCATGGGGCGATAGTGCGTGAGGAAATCCATATTCACCGTCGTGATGTTCGTCAACGGATGGCCGAGGTTGCGTCCGAGCGAGACGGCTTTCAGGAAGACCTCCGGTAAGATCACGGCGGAACCCAGATTGAGGTAGACCCCGCCTTCCATGCCGGACACGACGGCAGCGAGTCGCCGAAAGTCCAGCAGCGACCCGGCTCCGATCGCGGCGCCGTCGGCTGACGGGTGCATATGGATGATGTCGGTTCCGATTGCTACGTGCACGGTGACGGGAAGGCCCAGCCGGAAGCCGGTGGCCAGCAAGCTGGTGGCGCGATGCGGAAATTGCTGTTTGTGTCGATGGATGTAATACCCGAGCGATTCGCCAAGTCCCTGGCCTTCTTTCATGCCCAGGGTAATGGCTTCATTCAACATGCGGCCGGTTTCTTCCGCCATGCCGAATCGGCCGGAGTCGATTTCGGCATCGACCTCTTCGGAGGTATGCCCCATGAACGCCAGTTCAAAGTCATGGATGATGACCGCGCCGTTCATGGCCAGGGCGGTCACGATGCCGCGTTCCATCAGATCCACGAGGAGCGGGCCGAGCCCGACCTTCACCACATGGGCGCCCATGCCGACGATCACCGGCCGGCCGTTGCGATGGGCCTTGGCAATGGCCTGCGCCACTTCGCGTAGCGTCTTGACTGCCAGGATATCGGGGAGTGAGTCCAGAAACCGCGCGAACGATCGCCCCTTGGTCCAGACCTTGGCGAAGTTCGACACTTGCACCTTGCTGTGACGGCGCTGGAGCGGATAGGTCTTCAGGCGCGACGCATCGATCGGCCGAATGATCGCGGGGGGCGGCGATGCTGCAGTGGGGCGCTTACGCCGGGTTGGCAAGAACGTGATCCTCAATGAGTTCGCAGAGCACATGGCCCAGCGTGATGTGACTTTCCTGAATACGGGCGGTCAGGGTGGAAGGGACGACAAAGGCATAGTCCACCATGCCGGCCAACTTGCCGCCTGATCCGCCGGTCCAAGCGATTGTGGTGAGGCCTAGCGATGTGGCTGCCTCGACACCTTTCAGCACATTGGGGGAGTTGCCGCTGGTGCTGATCGCGATCGCCACATCTCCACGCTGCCCATGCGCTCGAACCTGACGGGCGAATAGCTCTTCGAAGCCGTAGTCGTTGGCGATGCAGGTGATGGCGGCAATGTCCGTAGCGAGGGCAATCGCCGGCAAGGGGGCACGTTCGCGCTTATAGCGGCCGACAAATTCAGCGGCGATATGCGCGGCATCGGTGGAGCTGCCGCCGTTGCCGAAGAGCAGGACTTTATGCCCGGCCTGAAACGCGCGGCCGATGAGCTGCGCGACCTGCACGATCTTGTCGGCATGCTCCCGCGCGAACCGTCGTTTGATCTCGGCGCTGTCGTCGAAGGCCTTGATGGCGAAATCTTTCATCGTCCGGAATTGTAGGGAAGCCCCGAGTCACTGTCAAACGACCGCAGACGTCTCTTACTTTCCCGGAGATGTGGGCGAAGACCGTTTCGTGATCATGTTCATTGCCAGCGTCAGCATCGACCCCACGTCGGAGACGTTGGCAGGGAGCACGAGGGTGTTGCTGGCTTTGGCCAGTTCCCCGAACTTCGTGATGTACTGCTCGGCCACGCGCAGCTGCACGGCTTCGTAGCCGCCCGGAATTTGGGTGGATTCGGCGACTCTTCGGAGCCCGTCGGCCGTGGCGCTCGCGATGGCCAGGATGGCGGAGGCTGCGCCCTCGGCTTCGTTGATCTGCTGTTGCTTCTTGGCCTCGGAGGCTTTGATGACCTGCTGCTTCTCGCCTTCCGCCTGGTTGATGGCGGCGTCGCGTTCACCCTCGGAGGTCAGAATCACGGCGCGTTTTTCCCGTTCGGCCCGCATTTGTTTTTCCATTGCGGCCAGCACGTCTTTCGGCGGCGTGATGTTCTTGATCTCGTACCGCAGCACCTTCACGCCCCAGGGTTCCGTGGCCTTGTCCAGCTCATTCACAACCTGGCTGTTGATATTGGTGCGCTCTTCGAAGGTGCGGTCGAGTTCGATTTTGCCGATCTCGCTCCGGAGCGCGGTCTGAGCCAGCTGCGTGATCGCGAAGCGATAGTCGCTGATGCCGTAGGAGGCTCGCTGGGGGTCCAGCACCTTGGAATACAAAATGCCGTCGACGCCGACCTGCACGTTGTCGCGTGTGATGCAGATCTGTTCGGGAATATCGATGGCGGTTTCTTTCAGCGAGTGTTTGTACTGCACGCTGTCGAGGAACGGCCACAGGATGTGGAACCCCGCGCCGAGTGTCCGTGAGTACCGGCCCAGCCGCTCGACGACGTAGGCGCTCTGTTGCGGCACGACACGCGCGGTTTTCGAGATGACGAGCAGGACGAGGCCTGCAAGAAAAATGACAACCCAGAGTCCGCCTGGCATTCCGCTATCCTCCATGATGGTGCGACCTCATTCAGGTTTGATCCACAGGGTGATGCCGTCGACGCGCTCGACGCGGCTGCGTTGTCCTTTGAGCAGCGGCTTGTCGCCGGCGTTGTGCGCATTCCAGGTGCTGCCCCGGCATTCCGCCTTGCCCGTGGCGCCGGGAGGAAGGTCGTCCAGGACGATGGCGGTTTCGCCGCCCATGGTATCGACCGATGAGACGTTGCCCCGGTCGGCCGTCATGAGACGGCGGAGCGGGGGACGAAGGATGACGAGGGAGGCGACCGAGAAGACCGAAAACAGGAGCCAGGACATCCATTCACTGTGAATCATGCCCAGGCCGACCAGCGCGCCGACAACCAGCGCCCCGATACCGAAGAACAACATGTAAAACCCGCCGGGTGTGACGATTTCGCTGCCGAGCAGAAACAGTCCCAGAAAGGCCCAGAGCCACCAGGTCATCGCACCTCCTCAGCCGCCACGGGCAGCGGGGTTGTCTCGTGATTCACGCGGAAGTCTATGCGTCTTTCCCGGGACCGTCAAGAACTGTGAGGAAAGCGTCGTTCGTTGAAGCAGCCGGAGTGCAGTGGTATAGTCCGCGGTCATGCCTGCGGATACTCCTGTCAAAGCGCTCATCCTCGCCTTCACCGACGCGCCGTCGCTCGCCGCGTATGTGATCAACCGGCTGCAGCCGGAATTGCTCTGCTTTTTCGTGCCGGAATCGGCGAAGACGCTGGTCGAGGAGGCGGTGCAACCGCTCGTACAGCAGATGCCGAAGCGCTGGGACTGGGTGGTGACGCCCGATCCGGCCGATGTCATTGCCTGCCATCAGGCCCTGTCACGATCTATTCACGACCTCTTTCGAAATTGGGCCGTGCAGGTGGGCGAGGTGGTGGTCGATTTGACCGGAGCGACTCCCGCCATGGCCGCGGCGCTGGCGATGGTGAGCCAACCCTGGACGTCGCGAGTCATCAGTCTGGTCGATGCGGAGGGCCGCGAAGAGGGTGAGGCGATCGCGATCGGCGGGTTGGCCAAGTATTGGCTGCAAGGCAATCCCTGGGATGAGTCGGCGGTCGTGGTGCGCCGTGAGGCCAGCGACGCCTTTAATCATGGTTCATTCAGGGCCGCAGCCACCCTGTTTCATACGCTGGAAGCTCGCGTGAGCGGGGGACAGAAACCCCTGTATCGTGCCTTGGGCGAATTGGCGTTGGGGTACGGGTTGTGGGAGCAGTTTCACTACCGCCAGGCATGGGACAAACTGAAGACCTCGTTGAAGGCGCTCGACATGGCCTCGCTCTGGGGAGGGCCGCCCGGGTTAAAGGCGCTCCTGCCGTTCATTAAAGCCAATAACGGATTTTTGGAAAAGCTGGTACTGGATCCCGCCGACGTGAAGGAAGGGGTAGTGCTCGATCTGCTGGCGCATGCCCATCGTCGCGCCCACGTGGACCACGACCATGAGCGGGCCATGGTGGCGCTCGTGCGCGCAATGGAAGCCTGCGCCCAGCGGCAACTGTTCAAACAATACAAGATCAAGACCTGGGATGTGCAGCCGGAGCAGTTGCCTGACGCGATGCGGGACACCTGCTGCACCTGTTACCTGGACGATGTGGACGGCAAGTACAAGCTGCCGTTGCCGAGCCAGTTCCGGGTATTGGCCGGTCTGGGCGATCAGATGGGACAGGCGTTTCTTCGTGATTGGCCCAAAATGAAACCGCTTTTCGACGCCGCCAACCATGCGGTGCTGGGCCACGGATTTGAGGCGATCAAAGCCGAGCGCGTGCAGCAGCTGTCCGATGTGGTCATGAAACTCACGGGCGTGAGTGAGTCCTCGTTGCCGAAGTTCCCGAATCTGAACCTCTAAAGAGCATATGGCATATAGCCTATGGTTAAGAGGGGGGATATTGGGACCGTTAAGGGAACGGATGACTGCGCTGAACTGTCGCTGACTGAAGCTGAAAGGTTGAGCGCAAGAAGTGTCATTCAGGTTTGAAACGCTCAATATATGGAAGAAGGCAAAAAATTACGCTTCGAAAGTATATTTGGCGACGGCGAAATTCCCTCGTCACGAGGACTATGGATTGAGATCTCAGATGAACAGAGCCGTGAATTCCATTTGCCTCAATATTGCCGAAGGTTCGGCCAAGAGCTCTAAAAAGGCTTTTGACTATCATCTGGAAATTGCCCTAGGTTCGACGGTCGAAGTTGTGGCTGCGTCCTGTCTCGCTGCGGAGCAAGCATATATTGCCGACCTTGAACACAAGGCCTTGTACGATGAAGGGCAGAAGCTGGCAAAGAGCATCAACGCATTCCGGAACGCACTGGAGTGAAGAGAGCGTTTTTGCGATAAGGCATTTGCCATTCGCTCCGGTTATTCCGGCCATACGCCATAAGCTCTTGTCTACGCCATTCGCTCCCATGGAAATTAGAATCTACTACGAAGATACCGATTGCGGCGGGGTGGTGTACTACGCCAACTATCTGAAGTATTTCGAGCGGGCGCGTACGCACTATCTCGAAGAGCGGGGCCTGTCGGTTGCCGAGTTGCGGGACGGCGGAACGCAGTTTATGGTCGTGCATGCCGAGCTGGACTATCGGTCCCCTGCCCGCTATGGTGACACCTTAACGATCGATACGAACCTTGCGGCGGTAGGCAGAGCGTCCCTCACCTTCGCGCATGTCCTGAAAGAACGGAGGAGCGGGCGCGTGGTGGTCGAAGGGTCGGCCAAGTTAGTGACGGTGGATGAACAGTTGAAAATAAAGCGGCTCGACAAACCCACTCTGGCTGCGCTACAAGGACCTCCAGACACGAGGAGCTAATGGATAAACTCGGCACATGGCTGGCAGTGACTGGTGTGGCGATCGGTTTCGTCGTGCTCGCCTGGTTGCTTTTCTCCGATAATCCCGCCGACAAGAAAAAGAAAAAACCGTAAGTTGAAGCTCCGTCGGCTACGTCGATTCTCGTCTCGCTGTGCGGTCTGTGCCACGGGGATTGTTGTGTGAGTGACGACTGCCTGGTTGCCCGGGATTGAGTCGCAAATTCGATTGACCCTGCTGATCTCCCAATAGGCCTGGAATGTCTGAGGCCAGACTTCGTTAATATCACGCCCCCTGAGTGTCCCTCTTTAGTGGATAGTGAATTGATAGCGTGCAGGGGGTGGCAATGGTCATTTCCCCGGGGGACTTCTTCATCCACTGTGCTTTGCGCCATCAACACAAGAGTCATTTCGTCGATGGAAGCGACGCGTACTGAGTCTGTCGGCTGGGAGCGATACGAGCGAACTTTCAGGCCGGCGTCGGTCTTACCACGTGTTCGGTGAGTCAGGCGGGCCGACATCGACGGGCATGTCGGGTGAGACGTCGATTACCCCGCGCACCTTTCGCAATTTCCCCAATACCTTGTCCGCCGCTTTGCCCGTGATGACGTTGATCTCCTCGAGGACTTTGGCACCGAGGAGGCCGGCGTCGGTGAGGTCCTTAGCCCGGACTATTCATGAATACCTGCTCCGGCATCCGATCCTCTCACCCGGCGAGGCTGTTCTCGTTCGGCCTCCTCGACGGACTGTCAGTACGCCTGCGTCGGCCTTACGTGCGAGCAGCCTCGGCGGGCTTCCGTCTCGAACGCCTCGCGACGGCATTCATGAATAATCCGGGTTAGCGATGTCCTGAATAGGCCGGTCGTCGCTGGTTGCGATGATCCACGATTTGGCTTCAGCCATGACGGCACTCCTCCGTTCAGTCGATCCCCGCCGGCGAAGAAGCAACCGGCGGGGATCGGGTTCATAGAGAACGACCTACGGCGCCTGCACGAGACCGCTCCCGACGCTTGATGCGGGAAACGGCAGCCGCCGCGCGGACGACTGCAGTTGCTGCCACAGGGCGGCTCCCCGCAGCGTGGAATTGCTCTGCGCCCAAAGGGCGGCGCAACCGGCGACGTGTGGAGTGGCCATGCTCGTGCCGCTGATCGTGCGGTAGCGGGTGGGACGCAGCGCCGTCAGGACTCCTCCATGAGCTTCTTGACCAGGTCTTCCATGCCCTCGGCCCATAGGCGGTAGCCGCGTTCATTGGGGTGCAAGGCGTCCGGCATGACCTCCTCGGAGAGTCGTCCTGTCTTGTCGAGAAAGCGCGGGCCCAGGTCGAGGAAAAACACGTGGCGCTGGTCGGCGAAGGCCCGCAATCGTTCGTTGACGGCCTGATTCACAAGCCGATTCGGATCGTCGGCCGCCGCGCCTCTCGGGAACACTGCCAGTAGCAAGATCTTCGTCTGTGGCAAGCGAGTGCGCAAGGTGGTCAGAATCGCCTGGATCCCGGCGGCGGTATGGTCGGGAGGATCTTCCCGCATCGTCGTATTGTTGGTGCCGATCATCAGGACTGTCAGTTTGGGCGCGATGCCATCAAGTTCCCCGTGCTGGAGCCGCCAGAGTACGTTGTCGGTCTGATCGCTATTGAATCCCAGGTTCACCGCCCGACGGTGCCCATAAAAGGTATCCCAGACCCGGCGCCCGTCCTCCTCCCATCCCTGCGTGATGGAATCTCCAATGAATAACAGATCGACAGGGCCCTGCTGAATGCGGGCCACGGCGCGCGCATGACGCGTAGACCACCAGGATGCGGCCTGGGGGGCGGGCATTGCAGCTTTGATGTGGTCAGTCCAGGCAATCTGAGGCCAGACCGACAAGAAGGCAGCCCCAAGCGCTAATGCTATGACGGTATGGAAACGCAAAGAGTGAACGCGCATGGGATTCTCCAGATGTGAAGGCATGATTCTTATCCCACGATCTGTGTCAGATCAAGCACGGTGCTGGTGGCGGTGTCTGGTAGCGGGAAGAAATCCGACCGTGACGGTAGGTCTCTCTGGCAGGAACAGTCGGGAGAAAATTCACAACCTTCTTCCGTGCTGGGCATGCGTTATCCGTGGCAACAGCCCTGCTGGTCGGTGGTCGATTTTATGGACGAGGCTGGTGGCGCGTCCAACGCGACGGACGGAACCCCATCTTCCGCATCAGGCGTGAGGACGAGTTTCTTGAGGCGCGCCCAGGGAAAGGCCGTACCCGGATCGCTACGCCGCGTCGGGTCCAGCTTCGCGTGCGAGACGACATGTTTCAAGTGGGGGTATTTGGCCCAGCAATAGCGCACGATCTGCGCGGTGGCTTGGATCTGCCAATCGGAAAAGTGATCGCTGCCTGCCTGACGGTTGACCACCTCGATCCCGAGCGACCAGTGATTGACCTTGTCGGCGCCGTCGTTGATGCTCGGGTGCGAACAGGAATTCCTGACGTGCCAGGCAGCCCTGGCCTCCGGGGCACAGGCCCAGACCAATTGCCCATGCTGCGGTTCGTCTTCATCCGGCAGCAGCCAGTGAAACGACGCCTTGCCGTCCTTCATCACGGAGACAGCTCCGGCCGAACTCGAACCGGCGGTGGCGTGAATGACGACGGCTTTGATGCCGAGGATCGCATCGAAGATGCGGCTCGACGTGCTGTTTTCCCAATAGGCTTGAATGCCGGGGTACCAGACTTCGTTGAGTATCACATCCGAGGGGCGCCCTCGTTGCGGCAGATTGAATTGGTAGGTGGTGGGATTAGCCATTGGTTGCCTCCGTTGGACTCCCCCCGCGTCTCACACCTCTGAGACTGAGCCCTTGCGCAGCCTCAGCACGAGGTGGTGACGAGAGAAAGCAAATGGGCCTGAGACCCGTTCATTTGCCGTGGATCTCTTCACGAGACGGCTCCGCAATGCGTATAACATAAACGAAGAAAACTGTAAGGAGTCCGACAACGTTTCGTGTCCTCATCATTCGCCGGCGGCGGTCACCAAACGACGATCTGAGAGCGTGAGTATCATTCTGACGACGAGTCCGGCCAGGCTGACGTAGAAGCCTAAGGTGAGCCACAGCTTGATGATCGTCGCACAGTTGGACATCCGGACCCACAGGCTCTGAATGCGACCCTCAGTCGAGGGGAGGTAGTGACGGAGCTGCACCAGTTGAATGAGGTGCTCCGTCCAGTCGGCCGTCAGTATCATCGCAAGCGGCGCTGCGATCCATGCCGGGTGGAACGGGTGCCCCAACGTCGTCCAGACCCACCAGAGACTGCCTGCGAGTGCGCCTCCATAGACGAATGAGAAAAGTACGTCTATGAACTGGAATGTCTCTCCGGCCTGCCGCCCCACACCAATGAGCCAAGACCAGGATCTCGCCGCTGCTTCCAATCCATGGCCGAACCAGCGCAGATGTAGCGGCTTGAGTAATGCTTGCTCCTCGGCGTTCAGAGGATTTTGGGCGGCAGCGGGACCACTCGCGTGAGGCAGCATCTGACCTCCGCCGGACGGCATTGCGATTGGGAAGCCAAGAGGGAAGCCAATGTTGAAGATCGGGGGCGTCATGATGTGTCGTTCCAGTCTCACCCCATTGGTGAGCAAAACCGATGCCGGGGTGCGGAGAGAAAGAGCTGCATTGAGGGATACCGATTCTGAGCGGGGTGAGCGAAGCCACAAAGTGGAAAGAGCGGTGTGGAGTACGCAGATCGGTATCAGAAGCGATACCCTGTTGTATCGAAAGGGATACGGCGTCGGAGAAAAGAGGTGGGGGAATGAATCAATTCTGGTCCGTATCGGTAAGAAAGGTCGAGAGTTTCTGATCAGTTCAGAGGGCGACGGTAAAACTCCAAGGGCGGAGCGATGTCGCTTTCGAACGACAAGCTCTCGCCGTCCAGGCGATAACGGGTCGAGGCTTCAAATGCCCGGATAAACGATGTTTCAAACTCCATATGCCGGGGCTCGCAGGCCATGCGGGTGGTGATGCCTTGAGAGACCTTCAGTTCGCCCCTGTGAGGTCCGAAGACAATGGCCGCACTATAACGATTGCAGCCGGCATGGCCCGACACTCTCCCATTCTTGAACGTCAGGATCACGGGCTCGCCATCGTCGCCGTAGGGAACCGGACGATCACCCCAATGCGTCAGCTCCCATCGATTGTTCTCGGCCCGGCGGCTCATCTCCTCCGGCGAAGGAGAGGTGACGCAGGATGCCAGCATCAACAGGGCAGACATGGTCAGGCACAGATGAAGCAAGAGCGTTCGCATGGGTCGATCCTCCTGTCGGCAAGCTCTGGATGAGGAGCCCGCCGGGAGACGGTATGAAGGCCGTTCGTGATGCTGGTCGATGACTCTCGCAGCGCAGCGGCGAGCAGACGCTGCCAGACTATGTCTTGGGGGCACTCCGGGGACATTTCGCTCAAAGAGGCCAATGTGGACGGAGTGTCGGTGGTCAGTCATTTGATTGATGCCGTCAGCTGCGCTCACGCAACCCGGAGCACCAGGCGTTTGCCGCAAGCCTTCACGTATTTGCGCAATGTGGCAATCGATGGAGAATGGGTTCCGCTTGCCAATGCCCGCTCCATGCGAGCCACAGCAGGGGCATGTGTGCCCATTCGTGCCGCCACCTGTCCCTGGGTCAGTCCCGCTTCCTGCCGGGCTTTCAGCAAGGCATCGAGCAGGGCGGATTCCTCTCGTTCAATGCGTACCACCTCGGCGCGCACGCCCGGTCGGCGCATAAGTTTTTTGACGAGTTGCTCATGGGTGCGCATGTTTAACCTCCTTCATTCGAATTTCTGCCCCCTCGCGCTCTCGAGGGGGCGACTTGTCGGACTTTTTGATAAAGCTGTGCAGCATGACAATGCGTTTCCCGATCAGTGTGCAGAAAAAGACACGCGCAATCCCTTCAGCACCTTTCAGCCGTAATTCAAACAGCCCATCGCCGAAGGCTTTGGTATGCGGAGCACCCAGGTTCGGGCCGAGCACTATCATGCGTCGAGTGAGTACGATATATCTCGCCGCTAAGGTGTCCGGAAGGTTCAGAATCTCGTCCTGCACGGCATCGCTATAATAGACGATCGTATAAGTCGCCTCAGGAGAGTAACAAATATGTTAATTGTCTTCAAGGTGAGCATGAACATGACTCGCCTGTGTTGAATGTAACGAAACTAATGGGCGAGGAAAGGATGGCTCGAGGATTGGGCTAGTCGCTGCGTCTAGATTGGAGCGAGGAGGGTCGATTCGTATTTATAGATCCTGCTTTGGCGGTTTCTAGATGATGGCTTACTGCGAGGTATGTGTTCTGCCGTTTGCTGAAGACGGTACAACACATGCCGGCGCAGTCCGGATTCGACGGGCACCTGAGGATGGTCGAACTCGGAGTCGAACTGCATCCCGAGGCGTTCCATCACCGCACGCGACTTCAGGTTGGCGATGGCGGTGAATGCCACGAGTTCTTCCAGACGGAGTTGCTCGAAGCCAAACGCGACGGCCAGTTGTGCGGCCTCCGTGGGGTATCCTTGCCCCGATGGCTGCCATTGTATCCTCCGAGTGAATAACAGCTTGGGGTCGCTCATCATTCGGCGACATCGGTCGCCATACGTCGATCTGAGAGCGTGAAAATCATCCTGACGACGAGTCCGGCCAGGCTCACATAGAGACCGCTCGTGAGCCACAGTTTGATGATCGTCGCGCAGCTGGAAATCTGGATCCACAGGTCCTGAATGCGGCCTTCGTTCGAGGATACGTAACGGCGGAGCTGCGTCAGTTGGATCAGGTTTTCCATCCAGTCGGCCGTCAATATCATCGCGAGCGGCGCGACGATCCATGCCGGATGAAAGGGGCGCCCCAACGTCACCCAGATCCACCACAGGCTGGCCGCGAGTGCTCCTCCATAGAAAAGTGGGAAGACTAAGTCCAGTAGGAGGAATCGCTTCTCAGCCTGGCGGCCCACCTCTCCGAGCTTGGCCCAGAATTCCATGGCTGCTTCTGTTCCGTAGCCGAACCAACGAAGGTTCAGTGGCTTGGGTACGCCCTGTTCCGTTTGGAACGGCTGCTTCCCCACGGCCGCTCGACCACTCGCGTGAGAAAGGACCTGGTCGCCGCCAAGCAGTACGACGACGGGGAAGCCAAGAGCGAGGAGTGCTTTGAGGATCATAGGTGCCATGGTGTGGGCGGGAAATAGCCCTGTGGTGAAAGCAGATTATGAGAGAAATGGCGAAGCAGTACATTGGGAATGCGTACGGATTCGGGAGATCAGTATCAGAAGCGATACTCCGTCGTATCGAAAGGGATACGGCGGAGTACTGTTACGCGATGAGATCGCAAGAAAAATGAGCTTGTTGGTGGGGGGCACCGCCTGACGAATTGAAGTCCCATCCGGCCAAGCAGGGGTAGGGGATGAGTGGGATGCCTGTTGCTGATGCGGCTCGCTCCTTCTTGAGAATTTAAGGGGTCTGTCCCAAATGGCACTGACTTAAAGGCTACGTGGCTGATGTGACGTACAAAGAGGCTGATTCCAGTGATACGGTGGGATTGCCAAACAACCCTCTATCACCCAAGGAGCGAGCCTGAATGCATCCGAAGCGGAGCCCGTGTGCACAGCAACAACGACGGATTCGCAGCCATGTCCACGACAGCGATGCGTCTGCGTTCTTCAACCTGCTGACACGCCCTGAGTTGTTAGGCGAGGTCGAGTCGCTGGTGCCGCCGCATCGGGAACGGGTGTTCCCCCCGACCGAGACGCTGTCGATGTTTCTCGCGCAGGCGCTCAGTGCCGATCGCTCGTGCCAGAAGGCGGTGAACGACACGGCCATCAACCGCTTGGCCGGAGGTCTCCCGCTTTGTCGTACGCATACCGGAGCGTATTGTCGGGCGCGACAACGCGTGCCGATGGAGATGATCGCGACACTGGTGCGACAGACGGGGCGACGGATCACCGCGCACGCCCCCGAGCCCTGGCGTTGGCGGGGTCGCCCGGTACGGCTGGTGGACGGCACGACCGTGGTGCTGCCGGACACGCCGGCCAATCAGGCCGCCTATCCACAACCGCGTAGCCAGAAGCCCGGCCTGGGGTTCCCCTTGTGCCGGATGGTGGGCATGCGGTGTCTCGGGAGCGGGGCGGTGCTCAATGCGGCCATCGGCCGATATCAGGGTACGGGCGGCGATGAACAGACCCTCCTCCGTTCGATACTCGATACGTTGGAGCGTGGGGACCTGCTCGTGGGCGATGCCTGTTACGCCACGTATGTTCTGCGCTGCACCGTGCGCAAACTGGGCAGTGATGCGGTATGTGAGCACTACGGGGCCCGCCAACGCCGGACCGACGTTCGCTGCGGTCAGCGGTTGGGCCCGCGCGACCATCTGATCGTGCTGCACAAACCGACCAACAAACCTGACTGGATGACTCAGGCTGACGACGATCAGGCGCCCGATACCCTGAGGGCCCGGGAACGGCGCACCGGCGGCAAGCCCCTGGTGACGACGCGGCTGTGCCCCAAGGACACGCACAAGTCCGCCTTGAAGGCATTGTTTCGAAGCCGATGGCATGTCGAGCTCGATTTGCGCAACATCAAGAGCACCTTGGGCATGGAGCGGGTAAGTTGTCAGCCCCCCGCGATGGCCCTCAAGGAAATTTGGGTCCATCTCCGGGCCTACAATCTCATTCGGCTGATGAGGGCTCAGGCGGCGCGGCGCACCGACTCGCTGCCGCGCCAGCTCCGTTTCAAACACACCCTACAGCTCTGGATCGCCTGGGATCATCATGGCCAGAGCCTCAACTGCGACGAGACGCAGTATGGCCTGTTGGCCCTGATCGCTCAACAGCGGGTCGGCAACCGGCCCGGCCGCATCGAGCCCAGAGCCATCACGCGACGACCCAAACCCTACCCGCTGCTCACCAAACCACGCGCGATCGCCAGAAAGGACGCCCGACAATATGGCCATCCCGAGAAGCGTAAGTAAGTGCCATTCGGGTCTGTCCCGTTATCCCTGCTTGATCAATTCGGCGAGAGCCAGGTCATCACTCAGGCGCACCGATGCGCCACTCTGTGCGGATGCCGCGATGCGTCTGCCGACCGCCTCCTTTGCCACCTTGGCCGTGCAACCGATCTCATTACACCGTGGCTGTGTGAAGCGTGATGAGGTTTCGCCGTCAAACGTGCCGCGCTGGTTTGGGTTGCTTTACCGCACCAGAACTGGCGCGAGCCGCCTCTGACCGCCGGTCGTCCAAACCGAGAGGTCGATGGTTCGTCTTCCCTCGACGCTCAGAGAGCCGGATACGAGCTGTGTCTCCTGCATCAGCATTTCCCCTTTAGAATCGATGAACCGAATCGCCACTTCGCCTGGGCCGATGATCGCAATTTCCATGACTGGCTCTTTCTCCATCGGTGTAGGAATGAGACGCGCAGCCTCGATAACCGGGGAGGTTGTGCTCAATACGATCTGCCCGACATCCTGCCAAGGTTGAAACGTCATTCCAAGTGATTTTTGGCGATGTCCCTCGCTGGCTGAGTGGAGCACCGGCAGATTCACTGGTATATCGCTTTGGATACACCGATCGTTGAGCAGACAAGGCCGGTCTCCGATGTTTCAACAACTTCAACGGAATACATGGCGGTTTCAAGTTCCAAGTGCAACGGGTGAATGATGGCGCAGTTGCGCATAGACTTCCAGGGGCGTGGCAACGTCGAGACATTGCCTCGGGCGCGTGTTCAACCGATGCGCGATGGCATTCAACTCGCGCTGCGTGTACCCCGACAAGTCCGTGCCCTTGGGCAGGTACTGGCGCAGCAGCCCATTCGTGTTCTCGTTGGTCCCGCGTTGCCAGGGGCTGTACGGATCCGCAAAGAAGATTTGGATCGCCAGCCGCTGGGCCAACTGCTCGTGCGCGGCCATCTCTTTCCCTCGATCATACGTCAGGGTTTTCCGCAGCAGGGCGGCACGTGCCGGAGTTTTTTGGTAAAGCCCGCTCGGGCACTCGTGGCATCGGTCCCGTTCATCTTGGCCAGGATGACCAAGCGGGTGGTCCGCTCCACCAGGGTCCCGACGGCCGAGCCATTCCGTGCCCCCTTGATCAGGTCGCCCTCCCAGTGGCCGGGCACCGTGCGGGTAGCCACCTCGGCGGGGCGCTCCGCGATCGGCGTCATATTGGGAATCTGGCCGCGACGATCTGTGCCCCGCGCCCGAGGCCGACGCGCCTTGCGGGCCTGCCGCAACGCGGCCAACAATGCACTGCGCAGGGTGCCGCGGGGCAACACATACAGCCCCACATAGATGGTCTCGGCCGAGAGCTGTTTCCGCATATCGTCAGGATACGCGCGTCGGAGGCGCCCCGCAATCGGTTCGGGCGAGCAGCCCTCCGCCAGATGCGTCCGCACATACTGCCACAGCCAGGGGTCGAGGAGTTTACGCGGTCGCCGTGGCTGACAGGCTCGAGCGGCCGCCTGGACCTGCGCCGTACAGGCACGATAGGGGCGGCCCCGCGTGGTGTTGCGGGCCGACTCACGGCTCACGGTGCTGGGCGCGCGTCCCAACACCCGCGCCATCGTCCGCAACGAATGGCCGCCAGCCAGCCCCAGACTCAAGGTTTCACGTTCTTCGGCACTCATGTGTCGATAGGCTCTCGTGTGCATGGCAACACCGTAGCCCATCCGGGCGTGAAGTGTTGCACTTGGAGTTAGAACTCAAGCATCCAAAACCCGCTCAGGCCTGCTCTTTGCTCATCTACGTATCCAAGAGAACGGCGCATCACTTGGCCCATGACGGAGGATGATCGCCATGCAACGTCTACTGACAGCCCTTGGTGCTTTCGGCCTGCTGTTGTTATTCGTGTCCGGTGTCGCTCACCACACCTGCTCCAGCAAGGAAATGATAGAGATGAAGGGGAGTGGCTTTAGCGTCGATGAGATCAACAACATGTGCACGAGTTACAAAATTCAGGATCAGGCGCCTCAGGCCATCAATCAGGCCCTTCAAAACGAGATCGAAAAGAATCTTCAGGATGGAAAGCGGGCCACACCCAATGCCGCTCAGCATTCGTCTCAACCATCCCCCTATCAAGTCGTTCAGGGCGAAGGTACTACATGCGCGACTCAAGTCGGACTGTGCCCGCTGATGCAGCCTGGTTACAGGGGGGCTCCCTGCGTCTGTCGTTCGCGCTACGGGCAGTTTCCCGGCGTGGTGAGGTGATCACGCGATGGGCAGACCGAACTCCTGTGCGTTCAGTCGCCTGATCGCTTCATCCCTGCCGCGATCGTCCAGTGATCGGAAGGATAACTGATCCTATTCAGGGGGCATGGCGAAAGAGGGGGCGCAGTGAGGCGTGCCATGGCATGCATGTTCAGGTAAATGCAGGTTTGCGTCGCAGGTCGAGGGTGAAGGGAAAATCTCGATTCCGCTCTTCAGGCCGGACGGTCATCGGTCCCGGCGTATGGCCGTGGTCCCAGAAGCGAGCGCTGCGTCGAGCTTCGGCTGCGTTCGCGTTGACCGGAAACGACGTAGGGTTCCGTCCTCCCGGATGTACCGCGTGGTAGGTGCATCCGCCGATCGCGCGGCCGGTCCAGGTATCGACGAGATCAAACACCAGCGGGGACTGCACCGGGATGGTCGGATGCAATCCCGACGGTGGTTGCCAGGCCCGGTAGCGGACTCCCGCCACGAACTCGCCCCGCGTTCCGGTCGGATGAAGCGGGACCGGCCGCCCATTGCACACGACCAGGTGGCGCGTATCGGTCATGCCGTTGACTTTGACCTGCACCCGTTCCACTGAAGAGTCCACATAGCGTGCGGTGGCGCCCGCGACCGCTTCTTCGCCCAACACGTGCCACGGCTCGATGGCCTGGCGCAGTTCAAGCTCAATATTTTCAGAGACCACGCTGCCGAAGCGGGGAAAGCGGAATTCAAAAAATGGCGCCAGCCACTCGACCTGGAACGGATACCCAGCGGATTGTAATTCCCACAGTACGTCCTTCATATCTTGTGCGACGAAATGCGGCAGCATGAACCGGTCATGCAATTCAGTCCCCCAGCGCACCAACTGGGCTTGATAGGGCTGGTTCCAGAATCGTGCGACGAGGGCACGCAGCAACAACATCTGAGCCAGACTCATTCGGGAATGAGGCGGCATCTCAAAGGCCCTGAATTCCACCAAGCCGAGGCGTCCCGTCACAGAATCCGGCGAATAGAGCTTGTCGATGGAGAATTCCGCGCGGTGCGTATTGCCGGTCAGGTCCACGAGCAGATGCCGTAACATGCGGTCCACCAACCAGGGCATCAGGGGCTCTTGACCGGACCCCTGCTTGGCCGCCATGTGCTGAAACGCGATCTCAAGTTCATACAGGTGATCATGGCGCGCCTCATCGACCCTGGGCGCTTGACTGGTCGGCCCCACAAACAGGCCGGAGAACAGGTAAGACAGCCCTGGATGATTCAGCCAATAGGTGATCAGACTCTTCAGCAGATCCGGACGGCGCAACATGGGGCTCTCTGCGGGAGTGAGACCGCCCAAGGTGACATGGTTTCCACCACCCGTGCCGGTATGGCGCCCATCAAGCATGAACTTTTCGGTACCCAGTCGTGACTGGCGCGCTTCTTCGTAGAGAATGTGCGTGTTGGCAACCAGCTCGTCCCAGGTCTTCGCCGGGTGAATATTGACTTCAATGACGCCTGGATCAGGGGTGACCTTGAACGACTGCAATCGGGGATCATGAGCAGGCGGATAACCTTCCACCCACAGAGGACTGTGCAGCTCAGCCGCAGTCTGCTCAACCGCGCTGACCAGATCGAGATAGTCTTCCAGATGGGACTGGGGCGGCATGAAGACGTGCAATCGTCCCTGCCGGACTTCGACGCACAGGGCTGTCCGAACCACGTTCTGAGCCGATTCACCGACCGCCCATGCTGTGGTGACTGCGAGTTGCCGTCGATCGGGTGGGCCACACTCGCGCATCCTAGGACCGGCCTGTCCTAAAGGCTCGCGCGCTTCCGTTGGGTCTCGTTCTGGCTTGATCTCATCATCTTCCGGAGCCATCCAAGGCAGCGAGGTCAAGGGCAGCCGATAACCCATCGGCGAATCGCCCGGCAACAGGTAGAGATGGCTTCGCTTCAGTGGCCAGGCACCTGAGATCCAGTGGACGTTGCGCGCACTTGAGCGGCGAAGACCAGCCTGCGCCACTGCTTTCAACGGCAGCACATAACCGGTCGCTTCGCCCAGCCCGCGATCCAGTAATCGAGCCAAGGTATGACGCTGCTCCGGATCTTTGAGATCCTTTTGGAGTGGATCCACGTTCACCGGCAGCTTCTGTTCCTCCATCAGATAATGCCAGGTATCTTCATAGGCTGGGATGGCAAAGGCGGGGTTCAAATTGAGTCGCTCGGCCAACCGAGTCACAAACGTCCGCGCGTGATCTGCCGTGTAGCCATAGGAGATTGTTTCGTCGGCGATCAATGCCGGTTCATGCCAGACCGGTGCTCCATCCGTCCGCCAATAACAACCCAACGCCCAACGGGGTAAGACTTCGCCCGGATACCATTTGCCCTGGCCATAGTGCAGCAGCCCGCCTGGAGCGAAGCGATCCCTGAGGCGCTTGAATAAATCACCGGCGCGCTTGCGCTTGCTGGGACCCAGCGCATCGATCGTCCATTCTGCACCCTCCATATCGTCAATCGAGACAAAGGTCGGTTCTCCGCCCATCGTGAGACGCGCTTCTCCAGCCTGCAAATCGGCATCGACCTGATGCCCCAGCGCGTCGATGGCGCGCCATTGTTCTTCGGAATAGGGCTTCGTGACACGCGGATCCTCGTGAATCCGCGTGACCGACATGCTGAAGACCAGCTCGGATTCGCACACACCGGTACGTCCGATCACCGGCGCGGCGCTGGACGGAGAGGCCGTGCAGGCCAAGGGAATGTGCCCTTCGCCCGTCAAGAGGCCGGAAGTCGGATCGAGCCCGACCCAGCCGGCGCCGGGAATATAGACTTCCGCCCAGGCATGGAGGTCGGTGAAATCCTGCTTGGGGCCGGCCGGTCCTTCGAGGGGCGTGACGTCCGCAACCAACTGAATCAGGTATCCAGACGCAAACCGCGCAGCGAGGCCCAAGTGCCGAAGGATTTGCACCAACAGCCAGCCACTGTCACGGCACGAGCCCCGCCGCGATTGCAGCGTCTGCTCACAGGTTTGAACGCCCGGTTCCAGCCGGACAATGTAGTCGATATCCCGCTGGAGTCGTTGATTGAGGCGAACCAGCATATCGTTAATGAAGTTCGACTCCCCCTGGTCGGCAGTCTTAAACCGTTCCAGCCAGGCTCCAAGCAAGGGCCCGCAAGGTTCGACTTCGAGGAACGGCGCCAACTCGTTCGTCAACTGCGGGGCATACGTAAATGGAAATCGCTCGGCGGACGGCTCAACGAAGAAATCGAACGGATTGATCACCGTCATATCGGCTACCACATCCACCACGACCGCGAGTTCGGTGGCCCGTTCCGGAAAGACGAGGCGTGCCAGATAATTACCGTAGGGGTCCTGCTGCCAGTTGATGAAATGATTGGTGGGACGAACCTGCAGTGAATAACTATAAATCCGCGTTCGGCAATGTGGCGCGGGGCGCAGCCGGACTTCATGCGGGGCCAGATTCACCGGTCGATCGAAGCGATAATGGGTGGTGTGGTTGAGCGCGACTCTGATGCTCATATTTTAAGTGTCCCAGTACGGATCAGGCAGTTCACTGAACAGCCGCTTCAACCCGGCCCCCCATTGCTCGCGCACCTTGTCGAAATAGGAGTCATGGTCCCAGAGTCGCCGTTGCAGCCCGACTTTGAGGCTGTCCCGTTGATAACACAGGAGGTCGATCGGCGGACCGACGGAAATATTGCTGCGCATGGTCGAATCGAAGGAGATCAGGACGCATTTCGCCGCTTCCATCAGGCCGGTGGGGTAGGTGATCACTCGGTCGATGATCGGCTTCCCATACTTGACCTCTCCGTTCTGACAGTAGGGCGTATCCGGCGTCGCTTCTATGAAATTGCCTTCGGTGTAGATGTTGAACAACCGATGCCGCTCGCCACCGATTTGTCCGCCCACAATGAAACCGGCGCTGGCATCAATGTTGCGCTCCACGAGATAGGGACCGTCTCGCTTCTGCACTTCGCGTAGAGTCTCACCTATGAGGCAGGCCAGATCGTACATGGACCCGAGATTCCAGATGTTCTGTTGGTTCATGTACGCTCGCTGTTCCAACAAGGCCACCACTCCTTGGGTCACGGCGAGATTGCCGGAACTCAGCATGACGATGACCCGATCCCCTACACGCTCGAACAGGGTCATCTTGCGAAAGTTGCCGATCTGGTCCATTCCTGCGTTGGTCCGCGAATCCGACGCGAGTACCAATCCCGAATCCAGAATGACACCGACACAATAGGTCATCACTCACCCTCACAACGTTGGGATATGGCCTGAACAGCGTTCAGTCGTCTCGTCTGGACCGAGGAAGCACTGGCGCTCACGTGATCGAACGTAGATTACGCCCTCCAGGCCGTCAAGACAACTCAGCATGACCGGCAGGTGGGTGGTCTATGCAGCTCGCTTGGGAGAAATTGAAAGGGGCTGTCCTCTTTGTATGGGACCCCTCATATTCCACCGTCAGCGGGAGCCTATCGGGTGCTGTTCAAACGGTCCGGAGCCGGCAGCGACATCACGTTCTCAGCAAACCCGATTTTCAGCAAGCCCACTGACCGGCCATCTGTCGTTGCAAGGCCCAACATTCAGGCTGGGTCGCGACATCTTTGTTCGAGGCTAGGAGCCTGTCCGACATTAGGAAACACGAAAATTTCGACGCGCACATTTGGCTCAGGATCAACGATCTCGCTTCGGTCAATATGATTTCATCCCCCCAAATCGGTCTTTTTCGGCAATGTCGGACAGGCTCCTAGATGTTTTAAAATGGAGTTCAGAAGTGGTATCGGAACGGATATGGGGTTATCTGATTCGATACACCGGATCAGGTTCAATACGATGGTGAAGGCTTCATCGCAGACACCATGCTCCTGTTAAATCGTTGTAACGACTACACGTCACGTGCTCTTCTCAGACGTTCCCATTCATTGGGTTCGTAAGTACGATTCTTGCTCGTTCGTCTCGAAGTGAATGACGTCAAGCTATCATGGCGGCCGCGTAGTCGTGAGATCGCAGGCGTGGGAATCCTGCACAGATTTAAGACGGTTCGATAGGGCTTCTACACGGCGAAGCATTCGTCGGTGCGATGCCGAGAGCTACGGCGGTTTCGGCCGCAGGATGGAGACACCGTCTTTGGTCATTCCTGTGACGCGCCCCTGTCGGAACCAAACCTGGACGTTGTCTGTCTCGTAGATGAATACGATCCGTGATTTCGACACAGCGGTCTCGGGGTTGACCTCTGTGAAGTCTCGGAGGACCTTTCCTGAGAGCACGGCTTTCCTGTCAGGTTCACCAATGATGGTGATGACATCCTGCATGGACATGCCGATTGTTACGTTCATGATCTCAGCAGATGCCGCCCATGGGACAATGACGGAGAGTGCGGTTGCGCAGATGAGGAGACCGATAAGAAGTGACTTTCCAAAAACGGATTCCATTGAAATCCACCAGTAAGTCCGTATCGCACGCCACAGATTCTTGTCCATTGTATTCGGTAGCGGGCATCTCCTCAACAGCGGCACCAAGGCGGCAACCAAGGCGCCTGCTGGAAAAGTCGGTCTGTCGCGCAGCGGTTGCTTTTCTCAGAAAGGAGAAACCATCATGAACACGGTCACGAGCACTCAACGAGGCTGGCCACCTCCTCTTCTGAATATTGGGCCGGCAGCTCTGGTTGTGCTTCTCGCCTTGACCATGGCGTGCGCTGGTCAGACGACACCGCCTGATCGTTCTGGGGGTCCAGCAACTCTCACGGGTAAGACTTGCCATTCGGATCAAGCTGAAGACGAGTCGGACCCGCATCCCAAGATACATGATTCTCAGGTATCCCCAACAAAGGAGAATTGCGACATCGACCGCATCGCGAATGATCAGGAACGGCGGAAGATGGAGAAGTACCTTGCAGAGTTTGTCCGCAAGGAGGACATCGTGCGCAGCCTCAAGCTGTCCTCCGGCGAAGTGGTCGATTGTGTGGATATCTACAAGCAGCCGGCCATGCGCCATCCTGGGATGGCGGAGCATGTCCTGCAACTGAAGCCCAGCGGCGAGCCTGAGGACCGCAGAAACAAGGACCTAGAGGAACCGCTTGGAGAGGTGGACCCGACACTCAAGAGCAAGAAGGATCCTCAATTCCTCAAGCAGGAATATATGGTGGCGAGGGAGCAGTGTCCCGAGAAGTCTGTTCCCGTTCGTCGGCTGACGATGGACATACTCAAAAATTTCAAAACACTGGAAGAATTCAGGAGGAAGAATCCCCCGCATCTCGTCGATGGTCCCACAAGCCTGCATCAGTACGCGCATGCATACCGTAATGGGGACAACTGGGGGGCGCAGAGCATTCTGAATGTCTGGAGTCCCTATACCGAACGGGCCGATGAATTCAGTCTGTCACAGATTTGGGTCGTGCGCGGAAGCGGCGCGAATCGGGAAACCGTTGAAGCGGGATGGCAAAAGTATCGGGATCTCTATGGTGACTATCGTCCGCGCCTGTTTATCTACTTCACGCCGGACAACTACGGTGACGGGGGTTGCTACAATCTGACGTGTGATGCATTTGTCCAGGTGAATAACTCCGTCTACATCGGCGGGGGGTTCACGAATATCAGCCAGCATCCCCATCCCTCGACGGCATGGGAATTTGCGCTTCGTTGGCAGAAGGACGGGACCACCGGCCATTGGTGGCTCAAGTATGGTGACACGTGGGTTGGATACTATCCACGATCCCTGTTCGATTCGAACGGCCTCCGGGACCTGGCTGCGAAGGTCGACTTTGGTGGAGAAATCATCGATCAGCAACCTGGTGGACGTCATACCAAGACCGATATGGGGAGTGGCCATTTTCCAAGTGATGGGTTCGGCTATGCAGCCTATCAACGCCAGATCCGATACATCACGACGAGCAATGTGTGGGGAACTCATCCATCCTTGACCGATTCACGCACAGACAGCGATTGTTATGACATCTCCGTTTTGAACAGCACAGGATCGTGGGAGCGGTACTTCTACTTTGGCGGTCCCGGTTACAACAATCACTGCCAGTGAAGAGGCGTGACCCGATCATGAGCAAGGAAGCGCAGAAGTCGGGATGAGAGGGCATGGGGTTGACGCGGAGGCAGCTGTCTTGAGGTTCCCTGGTTAGGAGTCTGTCCGCCTAACCCCTTGCTGTGTGGCGAAGGAGGCGAGGTGAGCTGCAAGGCCGCATACGCATTCTCAACGAGCCAGATTTTGAGGAGGCCTACTGACCCGTTATCTGTCATTGCAAGGTCTGACACTCAGTCTGGGGCTGTTTGTTGAAGACGGTACAACACATGCCGGCGCAGCCCGGATTCGACGGGCACCTGAGGATGGTCGAACTCGGAGTCGAACTGCATCCCGAGGCGTTCCATCACCGCACGCGACTTCAGGTTGGCGATGGCGGTGAATGCCACGAGTTCTTCCAGACGGAGTTGCTCGAAGCCAAACGCGACGGCCAGTTGTGCGGCCTCCGTGGCATAGCCCAGACCCCAATAAGGTTTGGCCAGGCGCCAGCCGACTTCCACGCAGGGAGAACAGGGAAGGTCATGAGAGGGGATATGCAAGCCGACGAAGCCGGTGAAGCGTCCCGACGCCCGTTCCTCAACCGCCCAGAAACCCCACCCACGTTGGTCGATCAGTCGTATGACTCGCTGGGCAAAGGCATCACTCTGCTCTCTGGACCAAGTCGCCGGATAATACCGCATGACATCGGCGTCAGAATTCATTACGGCGAACGGCTCAAGGTCTGATTGTCGCCACTGCCGGAGTAGAAGACGGGGAGTGAGGAGTTCAGTGGAGGAGAGCATCGCAAAGCGTTCACGTTTAAGTTAGACCATATGAGGGCAGGCTAGGCAGAGCGAACGAGCTTTAAGCGACGCTACTAGTATTTAGTTGCATTAATTAGCGATACCGTTCATCCTCTCCCTCAGCAGCACACCTGGGA
>ERZ1292630.109-Hain-H41-02um-R3-109-length-92036-cov-7_pt1 | contig 92036 bp, 70 predicted proteins | sample MGYA00564408_ERZ1292630 | MGnify/ENA primary metagenome ERZ1292630 (study PRJEB36523, sample SAMEA6512641) | groundwater metagenome | collected 2019-01-08 | study: AquaDiva: Metagenomics assemblies of 32 groundwater samples
AACGACCTAAAACTTTCTTCAAAATGCATAGATTCAAGACCTGACCCCATCAGTTTACACCGGCGTCGGAATAATCATCGCCTCGTGCGGTTCGTAGTCGGCGACCGTGAAATGTTCTGGACGAAAGTCGAGAAGATCGGTGACGGTGGAGTCCATGTACATCGTTGGGAACGTACGAGGCTCGCGGTCGAGGAGTTGTTTGACGTGTTCAAACTGGCTTTCGTAAATGTGTGCGTCGGAAATAGTGTACACGAGCTCCTTTGGGGTGTAGCCCGTTGCTTGAGCGATCATCATCGTGAATGCGGCGTATTGGATGATGTTAAAAACGACGCCAACCGGAACGTCGCCACTGCGTTGGAAGTGATGAACCGAAAGCTGTTTTGTTTCTGGGAACACGAGGATGTGCAAATAGCCGTGGCATGGTGCGACGACGACTTTGCGCGGAGAGATTCCTGAATGTTGCAGTGTGTACTGCGGAATCCACGGCGAAATAATGTGCGTGCGCAAATTTGGTCGCTCCTTGATTTGCTTCACGACGTGCTCAATTTGATTGAACGGCTCGCCTTCACTTGTTGGAAACGCGGTCCATGCCGGGCCATAGCTTCCTGGACCAAGATCGCCTTCCGGCAAGCCGAAAATATCACAACGCTCTTTCGTCACCCATTTTTTCCACCACGCACAACCAAACGCCTTCAATTCTTCCTGCGTTCGCGCGCCGTGAAGGAACGCGAAGTGCTCACCGAGCGCACCAACCATGAAGCGTCCGCCGAGGTCGCGCTCCGTAATCATTGGGAATCCGTTCGCCAAATCGAAATGCATCTGCGCGCCAAGGATCATGCGGGATCCTTCGCCTTGAATTGGCTTTACATCAACACCTTCTTCGAGAATTTTCTTGAGCAAATGATGATACTGCCAATCGATAGTACGTTCGATAACCGGCTTCATGAACGATCGCTGCACGCGGTAGTGCAGAAGAACACTTCGTGCGTTCAGCTTTCGCGTATCGACGAGTTCGAGATTCACACGAGCAAATTTTTCACCAAGTGGAACACCGTTACCGAACAAGAATGGCTCGAGAGTTAAAAAGACTTCATCGACGAGGCCGGCATCCAAAAACTGTCCGTACACCGAAGCTCCCCCACCAAGCGCTATTGTTTCAATGCCTTCGCCGATCAACCGCTTCACCAAAACCGCCGGAGAATCATTCGTGAATTCAACACCCTCGATCGGAGCCGCCGCTTCCGGATTCTTCGTTAATACAATCACCCGCCGGTCCTTCAAACCCTTCCCAATCGTGGCAAACGTCGTGCGGCCCATCACGACCACGCCAGCTTCCTTCGTCTTTTCCACAAAAAACTGCGTATCCTCCGCACTCGTCCAATCCAACGAGGATTGATCCACTTTTTCCGCAATTTTCCCATCCGCGCTCATGGCGGCAATCAGCCAGATTTTCATAGTTGTTCCGATGGTATCAGCCTAGCCCGCGTGGGTCGACGAACCATGTGGATACCCATCGCAATTCCAATAATTCTTCAAAATATCCAGAAATCGAAAAGGTGGAGCCGCGTTGGCCCCACCCCTCGTAGCGTCACCGTCCCGAACCAGCCCTCCGCAGCTACACCTTCGGCGCGTCGCGGTCCCCGATCGGGAAGTTGAACGTGGACGCGTGAAGCGAACCGTCCGAGAGCGTGACGATCTGGGGAACGATCATGTGGATGTGCGGATGCTGCATGATCTGTCCGCTGTAGAGTCGATCACCCTCGCGGATGCAGATCCCGTACCCCTTGAGCCCGAAGCGTTCGATCAGTTCGTCACGCAAGTGCACGAACGCAGCGAAACCCGCCGCGGTGATCCTCTCCGTGCTGTGGTCAATAGGCGTGAAAAGGATCTGATACAGGGGCTGAATGAACAGCGCGTCCGTACGCGGGCGCTCATTGGGGACCGCGATCCACCCTCCGTACGATGCGAGCGCATTGTCGCGCCAGCTCTGCTGACAGAAGCGGCAGCCGTCCCGCCGCACCTGTTCTTCATAGACCCGTTCGGGCTTAACAACCTCAGTCATGTACAACTCCGTGTGCCATGAAACACTACATTGCTACCCAATGTTTGGTCAAAAAGAAACATCACGCGGCCAAGCATGGCAACCGCGTGATATCTTTTTGCGACGACGTTTTCTCGTCATCACGCTTCGCACTGTACACGGAAAAAATGGAGGGTCAACGAAATTATGTGGATAACGAAAAGAATTTATCATTTCGCCCATTTTCGGCTTGCTTCCTCAACGTGATCGACGACGTACCGAGAAGTACGTCTTGACGCTCACGTCTTCGTTGCGCACCGAAACTGGTCTGAAATGAAAAAATTCTTGCTAAGATCGGTGGATAAACACTCGATAATCAATCCGCGATCAAGTACGATCGATGCGCTTATGGAAATTTCTATCCGTCGACTGAACTCTGATGTTCCCTTTCCAGAATATAAAACTCCTGGCGCATGTGCGTTTGATATTGCGGTTATCGAAGGGAAAATACTCGCACCAAATGAACGCGCAATTTTTCCAACCGGACTTGTCGTGAAAGTTCCGGAAGGTCATGTTCTTATTCTTGCTTCACGATCGAGCAATGCAAAAAAAGGCATTACGCTCAGCAATGGCATCGGTATCATCGATGGCGACTATTGTGGACCGAACGATGAACTTCACATCGCGCTCCACAATATCGGAAATGACGCATACACCGTCGAAGCTGGCGAACGCATTGCGCAAGGAATGTTCATTCCCATTACTCGCGCACAATTCGTCGAACCGGCTGATTGGTCCGCTATCGATCGCGGTGGGTTCGGAACAACGGGATAATCCTGATATACTGATCGTATCAATATCTCTTTAAGAGGAAGCCCGCCCTCCTATGGCAAAGCTCATCACCATCGGCTCACTCATCGATCGCACCGTTGAACACTTCCGCCTCCATTTCAAAGAACTCATCGGTATTAGCTTGTGGATTGTGGTCGCGGCGATGCCATTCCTGTTCTCTGGATACCTCGCACCGTTTGGCGTGGACGAACTCACACCGAAAGGCGAAGTCGTCACGTACATGATCGTCAACGTCCTTGGTGTCGTTACCACCACACTCGCAAGCTTGTGGATTGGCATTTGTCTTATTTTCACCATCGATGCACGAGCACAAGGAAAAAATCCAGATCATGTCGTGCTCGGGAAGCGCTCGTGGAAATTCATGCTGTCGTTCTTTGTACTTTCTGCAGTAATCGCTATTGGTCTCAGCGTCGCATCTGCGCTCTTCATCGTTCCTGGCATTCTCGTCACGATGTTCAACCAGCTTCCGGGCACTGCCGGAACTGTCCTTGGTGCCGTGGGAATTCTTTTGCTCTTTGCTGGCATTATCATGGCGATGTACACACTCATCCGCTACAGTGTTGAGCTGGCATTTGCGCAATACCATCTTCTCCTCGACAACGAAGCAACGGCTTTTTCCTTCAAGACGTTACGACGAGCAGTCAACGCATCACGCGCGTCGGTGAAAGGTGCATGGTGGCCAATCGCGCTTCGTCTCTTTGTCCCAAATGCGATCATTTCTCTTATCGTTGTTGGATTCACCATGACAACGAACCTTGCCACAACCGTCATGATTTCCTTTGCGGCTGCAGCACTGTCGCCGCTCGCCATTACGCTTATTTCCGTCGCCCTCACCTTGAGCGTATTCATTATCAATGCCCTGGTGATGCCGCTCTACAGCCTGACGACCTACTACCTCTATGACAGCGTCAGCAAGCGATAATACTCCAGAAGAAAAGGATGAAAAGCCGAACGTCGCAGAGCTTCCAAGCGTTTTCGACATCCTGCTTTACAGCCTCACGCTTGCCAAACGATATGCCGGTGACGTGTACGGCTTTACTGCATACCTTCTTTTCCCGCTGATTCTTTCGTTTGGTGTTCGTGGAATTTCTGGAAACCTTGGAATCGTTGCAGAAAGCATGGTGAATGTTCTCTCGCTTGCACTGTCGTGTTGGGCCGCGGCTGCAATCAGCACATTAATCAGTCTTAAAACCGCGCATCCAAAAAAGGATCACGACCCCAGGAGTATCGGACAGCACGCCGCGAGCGTCCTGGGTACGCTTCTTCTCGCGTCGCTTCTTTCCGGAATCATTCAAGCGGCGGGATACTTTCTCCTTATTGTTCCAGGAGTTATCGCCTCCATACTTTTTGCATTCACCCTTGAGGAAGTTGTGCTTCGCGGCCATGGGCCAATTTCCGCACTTGCGGCGTCCAAAGCTCGTGTACAGCATCAACTCGCTGCTATTGGCTGGAGGCTCCTTGCAATCGTGTTCGCGTTCTTTCTGGTGTATTTCATCCTCGGCGCAGCGGTTATCCTCGTTGGGTCCTTCGCGACCGGAATCAGCCCAACAGCGCTCGCTCTCAACGGTGTTCCGTTGTGGGTTGACGCTATTCTCGTTGTGCTCCAAATTGCTCTTTTGCCACCGGTCATCATCGCCCATACGGTGCTTTACCTCTCCACCTCTCCGACTGTAGACTAGGGCGGTATGCGTCTCCAACCCGTTATCGGCCTAGAAACCCACGTTGAGCTCAGCACCAGAACCAAGATGTTTTGCGGCTGCAATGCTCACGACGAAGGCGCGCTCCCCAACACGCACGTTTGCCCCGTCTGCACCGGCCATCCGGGCACGCTTCCGGTTCCAAATGCTGCAGCACTGCGCTACGCCGTTCTTCTTGGGCTTGCGCTCAACGGCACCATCACTGAACATTCCAAATTCGATCGGAAACACTATTTCTACCCCGACCTTCCAAAGGCGTACCAAATTTCACAGTTCGATCTCCCCGTCATGCAGAACGGCGAACTCGTCATCGACGTTCCCGGCGAAGGCGCGGTACGCATCGGCATTGAGCGCATGCATCTGGAGGAAGACTCGGCGAAAAATATCCACGGCGACGACGGAAAAACATACGTGGACTTTAATCGCTCCAGTGTGCCGTTGTGCGAGATCGTCACGAAGCCAGACTTCCGCAATTCCACACAAGCGAAGGCGTATGTTCAGGAAATGCGCCTACTTGTCCGAGTACTCGGCATTTCTGAAGGCGATCTTGAACGCGGACATCTGCGTTGTGACGTGAACGTTTCGTTGCGTGAAGTCGACGAAAACGGTTTACCGATCGGCCCAATGAATCCAAAGACGGAAATTAAAAACATCAATTCCTTCCGCGCTATTGAACGTGCGATTGATTACGAAATTGCGCGCCAGACCGCACTGTGGGACGCCGGAACGCCGCCGATGATTACGACGACGCGCGGCTGGAATGACACTACACAAACCACCGATGCGCAGCGCACCAAAGAAGACTCCGCGGATTATCGCTATTTCCCCGAACCAGACATTCCGCCACTCGATCTGCGCGAATTCGTTGTGGACATCCAACGAAATCTTCCAGAACTCCCCCGAGCCAAACGCGCTCGATTCGTCGATGAATACGGATTCAAACCCGATATCGCAAAACAGATTGTTGACGACACTGCACTCGCGAATTTTACTGAAGCAACCATGAGCGAGCTTCGATCCGAACTCGGACCGTCAAACACCACCGATCTCGCAAAACTCGTCAGCGGATGGATTCTTACAAAGTTTGGAAGTGTTCTTGCAAACGAAGGCCGAGCAATCACCGACGCAAAAACAACGCCGGAACGATTCGCAGAATTCCTCGCGCTCATCGCGAACGGAAAACTCACCGCGCAAAAAGGCCTTGAGGTGCTTGCGCAAATGGAATTCCGCAGCCTTGAAGTCTCCGAAGCAATGGAAGTCGTCGGTGCATTATCCATCGACGATTCGTCCGTGATCGATTCCATCATCGCAGAGGTCCTTGAGAAGAAGGCAGCCGAGGTTGCACGCTACAAACATGGCGAAGAAAAACTCTTCCCGTTCCTTCTCGGCCAGGTTATGAAGGCAGCAAAGGGGAATGTAGATCCTGCAACAGCAACAGAGGCATTGAAGAAAGCGCTTTCGTAGGCAAAAAGAACGGTCAATTATGACCGTTCTTTTGTTTGGAATGATTTACTTTGCTGCAATTGCTTCGTTACGATCTGCGTCTGCAGCTTCTTGATTACGCCGAGCATTAGTGAGTTTTGCGGTTTCGCGATCAATTTCCCGCATATTTGCCTGAATCTCTCTCTTCCTTAGAAAGGCAAAGAATCCCAGCCCATCGAGCTCTTTCTGAAGAGCGCTTCTCTGATTTCTCAGGACGTCTTTCGGGGATTCTGTTTCGGGTTCACCGATGACGTCTTGATGCGTATTTTCACTGCCCATTGCCTCACTGCTCAGCATCCCAAGATCGTCGCGATATCGCTCAACTCGAGCAATATTTTCCTCAACCTGCCGCAAACGTTCAGCTCTATCTTCAAGAGGAACGCCAGGTTCGCTCCGTTGAATTGCCATCCGATCATCGCGAAGCTTTCCCAACGAATCGTTCAATGACCGCAACTCCACAAGAAGATCTTGACGCGTTGGATTGCCGCCGAGCTTGAGCAGAATCGCCGTTCGGCGCGCTTTGGCTTGCGCAATGTCCTCCGTGCCCGCAACGATCTTCTTTGGCACTGGTTCGATCTGTGCCTCTTGTACCACCTTGGGAACACCCTTTTGGATTTCTGGAACCTCCGGAGCTACTCCTTCTCGCAATATTCGATAACCGTCCACCATACACTCAAGCATTAGCGCTTGAAAAAATTATCCGATATTTTCACCGCTTCGTACACAGAAGTTACCCACAGAATTCGCGAATCTCTTTGAAACCAGGTCTCCTGGCGTTTTGCGTAATGATGACTGTCGTATTTAATGCGAAGAACCGCGTCGCGGAGCTGCTCCTTCTTTTGGAAGAAATCCACAATCTGCCGGTACCCAATTCCCGTCATTCCCGGGCAATCGTCGCCATACAGATCACGAAGTTTACGAACCTCATCCACGAGGCCTTTACCGATCATTTCGTCCACACGGAGGTCGATGTCGGCATAAAGTTGCTCACGAGGCTTTGTGACACCGATCTGAAGCGCGTCGTAGATCGGATCTGCGAATTCCTGACGATCCGCGAGCGTCTTTCCGGTTGTTCTGAGAATCTCGAGCGCGCGAACTAAGCGACGACGGTTGCGATCGTCAATTGTGGACGCGGCGTCAGGATCACGCGACGCAATTTCCTCGAGCAACTCGTTGTCCGTCATCGATTCCAGTTCCGACCGAAGCGCAGCGTCCGGCTCGGTGTTGGCGTAATTCGGCCGGTCGATGATGGCACGAATGTACATTCCTGTTCCGCCAACGAGAATTGGCACGTGGCCACGTTCAAGGATCTCGGTGATTTTCTTGTCGGCGTATTCCTGGAACTGTGAAACCGTAAACACTTCATCGGGATTCACCAGATCGATTCCCCAATGCGGAACCCCTTCGACGAGACGAGGTCGGGCAGCGAAAAGGGAGTCGATTCCGAGCGCCGAATCGCCCTCATCGACAGCCCCCCTCCGACTCCCCCCATAAATGGGGGGAGAGACGTCATCCGCCTCCGGCTTCGCCGTGCCGATATCCATCCCTTTGTAGACCGTGCGGCTGTCTGCACAGATCACTTCCCCATCAAAACGCTTTGCCAAGGCAATGCCAGTCCCGGTTTTTCCGGAACACGTCGGACCAACAACGGCAAGGATTTTCGGCAGTTTTCGCTCCATATTGCCCAATCCTATCATCTTTCTTCCGGACGATCTACGCACGGCTACACCCTACTCTCTACTCCCTACACCCTTGTACTGTATACTTTTTTGTGCTAACCTCAGCTGTTTCTCGCCGTGCCAATGGACGACGAGATTTCCCCGACCCGATCACCTAGGAGAACTCCCGTGCCCACCCCTCGTTTGGCTTTCGATTCCCCTTTCAACGACCCGACCCAACGCAACAGCGGCTCGCACTCCCTGTTCACCGTCATGGATGGTGGCCGCAGCCGTGCCGAAGGCCCACCGGCGATCGTCGTCGCAGAGACCCCGGCGCCCGAACCGGCGACAAGCGTCAAACTCGATCCGCCGGTGGCCACAGTCACCAACTGGTCTCCGCGCTGGTGGCGGATGCTCGTCATCCTCACCCTGCAGTACGGTCGGTGGTCGATCATCGGCTGGCCGCTCTACACAATCTTCTGCGCCTGGCGTTCCTACGACGTCAAGTGCGCGCTCGACGCCCTCACGCTCCGCTACGGGCGCGGCGACGTGGGCTTCGACATCGGGCTGAAGATCTCCGAGATCCTCAAGCACGGTACGAGCATCGAGGACCTGTGTGTCATCGAGAACGCGACGCGTAGCAGCCGGTTCCGCCCGTTTGGCCTCGAAGCGACATTCGCCGACGAGACCATGAACGGGGCATCCCTGCTCCACCACTTGAACTGGGCGTGCGGGCTCGTCCGCTCGCCCATCTCGCCCACCATCAACCCGTGACGCCAACGTGACCACGACGCGATGCCTCGCCGCTCTCTGAGCTGGCGAGGCATCGGTGTTTTTATACACAGCCGCAACAATTTCATATCAAAACAAGGTACAATAGTCGTATATTCTTCTTCTTTGACTATGAATAAAATGCTTGAAGGTTCGTCATCTTTCGACATTCCAGAACCAAAACACGTGAAGCCTCACGCGCTTCACGAAGAAGACGTTGCTGAGCGCAAAGCGGCGAAGGTCCGGAAATCAAAAGAAATGCTTGGGGAAGAGGCATTGAAGCTTGATACAACGATTAATGGAATCGACATCCAAGTTCGCTTCAGCCCAGCACAAAAAGAGTATGTTCTCTCATTCCCTGGCGCAAAAGGAAATGCTCTTGAAATTGGGAACTCTGCAGCGAACGCTCGCGAAATCTTCGGCAGAGCCGTTGGTCTTGCAGCCGGACAAAAAGGCGTCGCAGGCGTTCCGAACATTATAGAAAGACTTCAAACCCTCGCACTTGAGCTTCAAGCCGAACCCGAAGAAGGTGTACTTGTCGAAGAAGCGCCAGCGGTGCCTGCAGCGGCTGTAGAGGCCGAGATAGAAGCACCGGCGCGAGCGCCAGAAAACGAACCAACTCCTGGCATGAAGGAGATTCTCGCCGAAGAACGTACACGTAAGATGCAGGAAGGCGACGAGTTACTCAATCGCGAGAACGCCACAGAACGCGGTGCAAGAATTCTTCAGGAACGCTTCTTCGCAATCGATGAATCACTTATTACCCAAGACGTTGCACTTGCGGCTCGCGAGCGTGCAGTGCAGTCAAGACTTGGAAAGTTTTTTGCAGGTGCTGTTGGCCTTGCCGCGAATGCATGGGACTCCACAAAAGCGCTCACAAAAGGCCTCGTTGTTGAAGGCGGTGGAGCAGTGGTTGACGTGTTCAAGCCAACAGAAACTGGTGCAATGCGTCGGTTTATGAACTTTGTCTTTGATGACGCAATGATCGGAACCGCCATTAGTTTCTTCACCAACAAAGAAGGCGCCTACAATCAGGCTAAACTAGAAGGCCTCGAGGAGCGTCTTCGCGAAAAGACCGCACACGAAGAGGAAGTCGCTCGTGTCACAAAGGAAAAAGCTGAAGCGATCGCGGCATTGAATACAGAAAAGTACGGCACTGCAACGCCTGGAATTGCGCAACGTTTCTCTGTGTGGCGTGAAGAGCGGGATCAGAAGAAGGAACTCGCACGCTTAAGCAAAGCAGAAACCAAGGCTGCACAAGAAGCCGCACAAAAGGAGGCAGCCATCGAACTCGCACAGGCGTTCGCAGCGCGCGGAGGCGATGTATTCAGCCAAGAAGAAGCTGAAACCATCGGCATGAAGCTACTCGAAAATGAGGAGATCGCGAACGGTGTCAAAGGAATGGCAAAGGGCATATTCGGAGGACCACTGGAAATCGTCCGCGGTAATCTTCTGATGCTTCGTCTTATTTCAAAGATCTTCACTACCGAGCGATTCGTTGCAACGAACCTCGTTGGCTCCCGAATCGATAAGGCGCTCCGATCAAGTGAGGAACAGACAGAATTTGAAGCATCCCAAATCGCTCTTAAAGAGACCGATGACGAACGTGTTGTTGGATGGTTCACTCGAAACATCGTACAAGGAACCGTTGCTGGAGTACGAGCTCTCGGATCCGCGTTTTCTACCATTGGATCACTTCAGAACGGCGGAAAAGAAATTGATCACGACGCAGAACCAAAGGAGACTTCGCTCGCAGAACGACTGCTCTCAAATGTGTTCCGGTTGAAAGACCGACACGCGCTCAAAAATGCAGAAATTCAAGTACAAACTGTAGAAAGCAGCATCAAAGCAAAATGGCGCATGCGAAAGGCGTACGAAGGTCTAATGTTCGCCGTGAATGCTGCACGTGCAGGCAGAATTAACGACGAGATGCTCAGAAACAATCCAGAGCTCGTAGCAAACTTGCGTAAGGCGCTACAAAATCTTGAGGAATCAGAACTTGAAGAGATCACCGAAGGAATTGAACTGCTCGACGATGTCGAACAGTCCGCTTAATATCTTTCCTATGTCTCTCCAAACCATCATCAGCAGCTCACCACTCAGCGACGCAGATAAGAAGGCTCTTCTCAACCGATTGCAGGCAGAGGGCGCAACGCCCGACGTCGTTGGATCAATCAAGGAGGCTTTGCAGGAATACATCGACGCAGGGTTCAAGACTCTCGGGGTAGAGGCCGACCCAAACAATCCAAGCGTCATTAGCGCGCAACAGCATTTCGACGAAGAAGTCGCTTCTGCTGAAGCGGAGTACAACGAAGACGTCGAAAATGCCACCATCGACGCCGCAGTTGCCCAGGCACAAACAAATAAGGCTATCGAGGCACTAGAAGCAGACACCATCAAAGCAAAGATCGCAGCGTAGGATACAAAAAAACACACGGCGCCGAATCGGCGCCGTGTGTTTTTTTATTTCTTATACTGGCAATTTCCCTGCTTCGACCGCACGATTCACGATCTCGCTCTGCGAAATCACAAGGGCCTCGTCGCTTCCAAACACCTTCACCTGAATATCTCCCCCATCGCGCTCCTTTGCGCCGACCACGATAGTCCACGGTACTTTGTTCATCGCGGCATCGCGAATCTTCTTCCCTACCTTCTCCGGTGCGTCGTCGAGCATGACACGCACACCAGCAGCTTCGAGAATCATCTTCATCGCTTTTGCGGTGTCGATGAATTCATCAGCGACGGTTGCAATACGAACCTGCTCTGGCGCAAGCCACATTGGAAAGGCGCCGGCGAAGTGCTCAATCATCACACCAATGAATCGCTCCAACGATCCGAGAATCGCACGGTGAATCATCACCGGGCGCTGTTTTATGTTTTCAGAATCCGTGTATTCAAGCTCGAATCGCTCTGGAAGATTAAAGTCGAGCTGAATTGTCGCAAGCTGCCATTCGCGACCAATCGCGTCCGTCGCAATGAAGTCGATCTTTGGCCCGTAGAATGCCGCCTCACCAACGCCAAAGAAGTATTCCTGGTTCATGTCGGCGAGCAACTCCTTCAGCGTTCCTACAGCCTTCTCCCAAACCTCAGCGCCACCAAGATACGCTTCTGGCTTCGCAGGATCATTAACGGACAAACGAGCCTTGAGCGGCATCTGAAACGCCTCGTAGAACTTCGTAATGATGTTTGCGATTGCGCGAGCCTCGTCCTTTACCTGATCGAGTCGGCAGAACACGTGAGCATCGTCTTGCGTGATCGATCGAACACGAGACAGACCCTGAAGCTGACCGGTGTTCTCGTCACGATATACCGTGGTCACTTCACTATAGCGAAGTGGGAGATCGCGATAGCTTCGACCGCGTGATGCGAAGATCTGCGTGTGGTGCGGGCAGTTCATTGGCTTCAACACGAATGCATCGTCCGTCTTTTTGCTCGACACATGAAAAATGTCGTCCGCAAACTTATCCCAATGTCCGCTCGTCTTGTACAGATCGCTCTTTGCCATGTGCGGAATGGTCACTTTGGTGTATCCGTACGGCTTCATGAGCGCCCAGACGAATGCCACGAGCTGCTCACGAAGCACGGTGCCGCGAGGAGTGAACAATGGAAGGCCTGGTCCAACCAGTGGAGAAAACGCAAAGAGATCGAGCTCAACACCGAGCTTCCGGTGATCGCGCTTCTTCGCCTCTTCCAACATCGCCAAATGCGCATCACGCTCCGCCTTTGTCGCGAAAGCAATTCCGTAAATACGAGTGAGCATGTCGTTGTGCTCGTCGCCGCGCCAATACGCGCCAGCAAGCTTCGTGAGTGAGAAACACTGCGGATCGAGCGCAGCGATGCCGTCGGCATGTCCACCGCGACAAAGATCGGAGTAGTTTCCTGATGTGTAGAGCGTCAGCGTCTGCCCGTCACCAGCAAACTCGTCGATGAGTTCAACCTTATACTTATTGTCTGCAAACATTGATCGCGCCTCAACAGCCGTCATCTCCTTACGATCGAATCGACTCCAATCTGGCATCAGCTCACGCATCTTTGCTTCAATCTTTGGAAGATCTTCTTCCGAGATTGGTGTAGAGAATGCAAAGTCGTAATAAAAACCGTCATCGATCGCTGGTCCGATGGTACGTTTTGCGTCGGGATAAAGCTCGAGCACCGCTGCGGCAAGCAAATGCGCCAACGAATGACGAAGATGCTGCAAATCTTCTGGGTTCATAACAGAAAGTTACGTGAATAAAAAATACCCGACCAAGACACAACGTCTACAGTCGGGGTCGATGATCCATCGACGGTTCCACCCGAATTCCCTTCTTCGCGAAGGGCGCTCACTCAATTTGTATTCGACTCGCGGGTTGGTAGTCCGGTCGTTGCCGATAAAAACACTATAGAACGAACCGAAACCAGACGCAAGTGGACTACTCCGTAATGACAATCTTGATGTGATCCTTCAGCGTTGGCACGCGTTCAAGCCAGAACGGGGTAAAGTTTACGGATGCGTCTTTGACGGCGTCGGAGGCTCGGAGAAGCGTGAGGACTTCGTTTGGCGCACGGCCAACAAAACGGTCTTTGTTCAACACGGCAGAATCTTCCGAAATGATCGCCTTCCCTTCAAGATACACACCGAGTGTTGCTGTGCCCTTCTTTGCATCGGCGCTCTTCACCGACATCTGCACCGAATCCGTGGACACATTCTCTGCGGCATATCCTTCCGGAACGCGATCATACAGCTGCGAAAGCGCGTATTTCTTTACCGCATCCTGATCGTAATACACCGCCGTTACGTCCATCGCGAGGGTAACAGTAAAACTCCCAACATCAGCACCAACTGCGGCGCTCGCACCCTGGGACGTAACGTTTGATGAATATGATTCCCCACTAAACACATTCCGATCCACACCTGCCGACATGGTGGCTTTCGCCTTCTCCAACAGCGATGTTGAAACAGACGACACCGCGTCGTCGATATCTTTCTGCGTCAGCACACGCTTATACGACACGCCGCCCTTCATGGATTCCACGCTCACGGCATAAATCGTTTTCTGCATGGATTCTGGCAGACCAGGAATCGTAAACTGCGTTGGACCAATCTCGCCAGAGAGACCGGTCTTATCCGCGTGAGCGATCACATCCACCTGACCTTTTGATGGAACGTTCACGGCGGAATCGATTCTAAAGAGTACACCGTCCTTCGAAAGCAGCCGCGTTGTTGCGACGAGTGCTTGCGATGCCGCAGATTCGTTGATAATCGTTACCGTTCCACCAGCCTTTTCTTCTACGGCCGTTCCTCCATCCGTTGGCAACGTAATAACTTCCTGCGTATCAAACGATTGCTTGGAAACAACCCCGCTCAACTCACCATCGTTCGCTGGATTCGCAACCGCCTGCACTTCCGTGTCCACCGAAATCACTCGTGGATTTGCGATAATCGTAATCGTCGCTCGTGAAATTGATAAGTACAACACCGCCAACAACAGGAAGAATGTCATGAACACAAATGCCACCGCGATTCGCTGATACACCTTCAGCGAACGCGACAGTGGCTGTGCCCCGCGAGTTTCACGTGCCATATGCGGAAATTATAACACGAAGTGACGGAGTCAACGGGTGGCGCCGAGGATATCGCAAGTGCCAGTGGCGAGGGCGCATGTTTCGCAACGAGCAGCATGTCGTCCAGCCACGGTCGAACGAAGTGAGACGTCGTGGCGTAGCGATCGTTGCGCACAGTGAAGAAACATGTACCCGAGCCACCAGCTTGCGATGAAGATACAGGTCTGGATCCCCGCCTACGCGGGGATGACTCAGAGTTCAAAGACAACGGCGATTCGACAGTTACACCTTCACATTCTCCTCCCCCACCACTTCCCTCACCTTTTTTACGACCTCAAGCGAGAGCTCCACGGAATACTCCGTGGTGACTTTTCGCATTTCACCGCCGGATTCCACCAGAAGGAACACGCGAGCACGGCCAGGATGGGCACGGAAAATTTCACGAAGCCGCGCAATCATGTCGTGCGTTGGATTTTGCGGAACGGTGATCGACAATCCTTCGGAAAGCGATCCCGCTGGCGCGGCGACCGGAGGCGGAGCATCCATCATCATCGGAATATCTGACGCATTCGAATCCGTCCATCCGCCACGCGCGAGCATCGATGTCAGCGACGGGATCTCCGATTCAGTAAAAGCAATTACACCGTCCACCAACACCGAATATTCCACCGTTTCCGATTCCTCCCGCTTACGATGCGATACCTTCCCCATAATGAGCAGCATCGCCTCCGGATTCAGCGACATGCGAGCAGAGACGTAGATCTTTGGGAAAACGACCGATTCGATACTACCGGACGGATCTTCGATTCGGACGAATGCCATCGGTTCGTTTTTCTTCTTCGTAAAAATCTGCTTAATGTTACTTGCGACGCCGGCAATCTTCACCATCGCGCCGTCCTCATACGTCGGAATCGCGCTCGCTTTCACGATGTACGGCGAGAATTGATCGTAAAACAACCCCGCTGGATGTGATGAGACATACAGCCCAAGAAGCTCTTTCTCCCATGTGAGCAACAAGCTCGTTGGAATCGTCGGAACACTTCTGAACTCGATCTTCTGCTCCACAATCGACGTACTCAACCCAAACAACGACGTTTGGTTGCGTGCCAGTTCGTGCTGAACGTGCTTGTTGTACAGAACGAGGGTATCGAGGTTGCCCACGAGCTGTGAACGGTCGCCGAAGCGGTCGAGCGCACCGGCTTTCGTGAGCGCCTCGAGTGTTTTGCGGTTAAACGCGCTCGTCTTTACGCGGCCTAAAACATCAGCGAGATCCGCATACGGACCGCCTCGCTTTCGTTCGCGAACAATTTCTTCGGCGACTTCTTGTCCAACGTTCTTAATCGCAGATAATCCCCAACGCACATTCTTCGTATCCTTCACCACCGCAAAGCCAGCGAATGATTCGTTGATGTCTGGCGCAAGCACCGTCAGCCCCATGCGTCGGCACTCCTCAACTTCGATAGTGATGCGGTCAATAATTCCTGAATCGGAATTCATCAACGCAGCCATAAACTCCCCCGGATAATGCGCCTTCAAATACGCCGTGCGATACGCAATCATCGCATAGCATGCCGCATGAGATTTGTTGAAACCGTACGCAGCGAAATCTTCCAGTTTCTGGAACACCTTCATCGCAACATCGGGCTTTACGCCATTTTTCACGGAGCCGTCCACGAACTTTACCTTCATCTTCTCCATCAGCTCCGCAATTTTCTTTCCCATGGCCTTACGGAGCGTGTCAGCTTCGCCTCCGGTAAAGCCCGCCATATCCTTTGCGACTTGCATCACCTGCTCCTGATACACCGGAATACCGTACGTTTCCCGGAACGAGTTCTCCATGAGTGGATGCTCATACACCACTTTTTCCGTTCCGTGCTTTCGGCGAATAAAACTTTCAATGAACTGCATCGGCCCCGGGCGATACAACGACACCATGGCGATAATATCCTCGAACGCGCTTGGCTTGAGCTCTTTAATATATCGCTTCATGCCGTCGGATTCCAACTGGAACACGCCGGTAGTGTCGCCACGGCCAAGAAGCTCGAACGTCATCACATCGTCCAACGGCGCATTATCAAGGTCAACCACCACACCATGTACCGCGCGAATAATATCGAGCGCGTCTTCGATGACTGTTAAGTTGGAAAGGCCAAGGAAGTCCATTTTCACGAGACCAACGGCCTCTGCGGAGTTCAGCGAATACTGTGTGATGAGCGCCATGTCCTCCTTCTGGCCTTGCTGCAACGGAACACGCTGCACCAATGGCTTATCGCCAATCACAATACCGCACGCGTGCTGCGAAGCATGACGAGGATTACCCTCAATCTTCATGGCAAGATCGATCACGCGGCGCACCATGGGGTTACCGTTGTACATCTGCTGCAAATCTGGCGTTTCCACAATCGCAACCTTGAGCGGCGTGTGCTTTCCTTGAATCGGCGGTGGAACAACCTTCGCAATAACGTCGGCCTCTTGGAACGACAATCCAAGCACACGAGCCGCATCGCGAACCGCAGCACGAGGCATGAGTGTTCCAAACGTCACAATACCTGCCACGTGATCCGCGCCGTATCGTTTCGTCACGTATTCCAACACTTTTCCGCGACCACGATCGGCAAAGTCCGTATCAATATCCGGCATCGATACGCGATCCGGATTGAGAAAACGCTCAAAGAGCAAGTTGTATCGCAATGGCTCGATGTCCGTAATACGAAGTGCGTATGCAACGATGCTTCCGGCAGCCGATCCACGACCAGGCCCCACGAGCACCCCGTTATCTTTTGCCCACGTAATGTAGTCTTGAACGATTAAAAAGTACGACGAGAATCCCATCTTCACGATGGTGGCATATTCAAACTCAAATCGTTCCATGACGTTCGCGGGAATTGGATCGGCGTACCGGTCTTTCAATCCTTGAATACACAACTCGTGCATCACATCGTTGTCCGTCTTCCCTTCTGGCAACGGATAAATCGGCAAAAAGTTCTTTCCCAATTCCATTGTGTAACTGACGCGATCCGCGATGCGCCGCGTGTTCTCGAGCGCTTCCGGGACATCGGCAAACGCCGCCATAATCTCATCCGGGGTTCCGAAGGAAAGATCAACGTCATCCGTGGATGTACGACGAAAATCCTCAAGCGTACGACTGCGCTGAATACACAACTGCGCTTCGTATCCCTCGCGGTCGTCCGAGTTGAGATAGAACACGTTCTTGGTGGCGATCAGTGGAACATCAAGCTTTGCCGAAAGCGCTCGGAACGCATCGTTGATATCCACCTGCCGCGGCATGTCCGGATGATGAATGAGCTCGAGAAAGAAATTCCCCGCCCCAAAAATATCTTGATACTCACGAATAAGCGTTTCTGCCTTTTCGTGCTCGCCACCAAGATACGCGTGCGCGATTTCACCACTGACACTTCCGGAAAGCGCGATGAGACCCTTCGAGTGAGCCCGAAGAAACGCCTTATCGACACGTGGTTTGTAGTAAAAACCTTCGAGGAATGCAGCAGAAACAATCGCAAGCAAATTTCGATATCCCTCTTCGTTTTCCACGATAAGGACGAGACGATACGGGCGGTCGTCGAGACGAGGCCTACGGTCCGTCATGCCGTGCTGTGCCACGAAGATATCCGCACCAATAATCGGCTTAATTTCCGCGTCCTTGCACGCCTTATAAAACTCCACCGCGCCGTACAGGTTTCCGTTGTCCGTTAACGCCAGTGCCGTCATTCCCATGCTTTTTGCACGCGCAACAAGCGCCTTGGGCTTTGGCAGCGCCTCAAGGAGCGAATAATGCGAATGGACGTGCAAATAGACGAAATCTTTCGGGTCCATGGGCGTAGAGTAACAGACCACGCGTGTTTGAGCGTTGTGGACAGGTTTCGGCCTAGACGAAATCTCGTTTTTCTGCGAATATAAGCCACGCAACCTAGGTACTTCATGCACGTTCCCCGTCCCCTTCCCATCACTCGTTCTCTCTTCCACTTCCTGGCCCGGAAGCCCCGCATCAACGATATCCTTCGCCACCGCGAGATGACGATGAAGCTCGCCGAGAGCATCGCCCTCCACGGCGCGATGGCTGCGGTGTTCGTGTGGCTCGTCACAAACGTATTCCTCGGCTTCGGGCCAGCGCTCCCCTTCGTCACCTTCCTGGCGTTCGCTTCGTGGGCAGCCCTCTACCTGAAGGCCCAGAACCCGGTGATGAGCACGCTTCTCTGGGGCGGCAAGATCTACATCTTCAACGGCTTCGGCGGCTACAACTTCACCACCGAAATCGGGGTCGTCGAAAACAAGGAGATTTTGGTAGCCGTGGAAGTCTGCGTTCCTGGGGTGTTCTTCTTTCTCCCCGATCGCCGCTCCGAGCTCCGGCCGTTCAAGCCGCACTCGCAATATGTTGAGATCGCGTGGACCGCCGAAGCCGTCGCCGACGCGATGCGGGCAGAGTGAGCCAACTGTTCCACACAACACGAGGCCCCGTGAGAGCCGCCGAAAGGTGGTGACTCCGGGGCTTTGCCGTTTCGTGTTACCATTTCTGCATATGGATTCTAAAGACATTCTCTACATGGTGCTTGCGTTTTGCGCGCTGTGGTTTACGGCGTTCCTCTGTTTTGCGCTCTACCAGGTGGCACGATTCATGAAACGAATGCAGGAACTCTCCGCACACCTTCGAGAAAAGGCAGATGAGGTACTCAACAGCATCAACACCATCCGCATGAAAATTGAAGGCCACGTGAACGCCATCACCAGCATCGGCGACGGGATTCGGAAAATCATGGACGCGTTAAGGAATCGAGAGTAGTAAAAAACCGCCCGCTGGATTTCGCAGTGGGCGTTTTTTATTTACGCGATGAGCATGGTGTGGCGCTCCAGGCGACCGATTCGCATGTTGTGCTCGTCGATTTGCGGGAGAATCGAGGAACCGATGAAGTCGGTGACTTCGCCGATAATACGCTCTTCTGCGACAGCGATACGGCCGACCACATCAGCGATGATACGCTTTTCAGACGCAACAATGAGATCGAGCATTTCTTCTCGCATTTCAAGTTTAAATGTCGCGTTATTCTCACGGAACATGTCACGAAGAACCTGAATATCATTTTTGCTAAGCATAGATGATGTTAAGAATTATTCGTGGGGATTTTTAGTGGGGATATTTCGATACTATCACATCTATGCAAGCCGCTCCAACGCACGGGTCAGGGCAGAAATGATTTTCTCGACTTCAATCACCGTCTCGGTTCCGGCACTCACACGAAGGAACGGTTCTGTGGTTCCAGTGGCACGTAATGCCGTGAGATACACGCGAGTTTTTGATAATCCAAAACTGCTTCCGGCAATAAGCTCGACCCCACGATTTCGAGCCTCTTCAACCGCGTATTCAAGAAATCTCATGTACGTTGCAGCCTTGCGATATCGCTCTTTTAAAACGATAACGAAGAAGGCTCCGTGGAAGTCTCGATCTTTCATCCAAGAATATGCCGGATGGCTCGGAAGTCCGGGGTACACCACGCGCTCGAGCGCGGTTCGGCGATCCGATCCTGTGTGAACATCGAACGCTGTCGCAATCATCGTCGTGTTTCGATGATGCCGACGCAATCGCCTCTCGAGCACTGATCGGTTCGGCCACGGGAGTGAAAGCACCGACGCATCCACAAGATTCGTTCCGATATGCATGCGTCGTCCAAACAACGGGAATGGCGACATCGCGGTTCGCCACATGATTCCCCCACTCACCCGATCCATTCCGTATTGATGGAATTTCAAAAGGCTTTCAAACACGATGATGTGGAGCTTGATATTCAGCAACGGAACATCCTTCAGAATCTGATGCGTTACAGACGTTCCGGTCGCGTCGATGACGAGCGTTAATGGAGCATCTAAAACCTGAACGATCCGCGGAATAAGCGCGCTCAAATCCGGTACCGCCATGGTTACTGCGTTACACATCGTGTCCAAGAAAAGAACCGACGGCTTATGAACACGAATCGCCTCGAGAATCGCTTCGGCATTCATCTCATCAACGAAAATGACTCGGCCGGGAAAATACAGCTGTGCGATCTGAATATTTTCAAAGTAGCTCGACGCGCCGATCAATACCGGACCCTTGCACGTTGGGTCGTCGAGCAACGTCGCGACGATCGTGGTAAATGCCGCCATTCCGCTTGCTGTTACAAATGCGAATGGCGTCAGTCGCAACGGCGAATCGACGTACTCTTTCACGAATGCCTGCTCGTATCGTAGTTCATCCCAATGCTGATCGCGCTTATAGTCGTTAATCGTACCGGTGATCGTCCCCGTCTCTAAACCCGCCTGCGAGTGCTTCGCCGCTAAAAATGATGGCGACTGCCAGCCGGACGCCGCAAGCAATGCGCCGCTGATGCCCTGCAGACTTCTTACCGTATCAGCGACACGATCGCGAACACGCAAACACTCCAATAATCGATCCTCGTCGTGAACATTCAACAGTCCACGGAGATCATTTGCGCATTCCGTGTACACCAATAGCAAAGATTTTTCCTGATCAAGAAGCGTCGCCGATGTCTCCGGAAGAATGTGCTTCCGGCGCTTGGACCGAAGCGCCGCAATACGTTCTGATCGGTCCTCAATGATCCACAAAAGCTCGGCGCAGTCGTCGTGAAGGTCTGCAAACGATTGAGCGACAGAATCAGCCATACAATGCAGGCATGCTACCAGAACATGTTAAACTCTTTCTATGTTTTTATCCCTTTTCTCTAAAAAGTCCCCAAAACTCGATGCAATCGAGCTTCTTGGGAATGCACCAGGAAAAACCCTCCTCATTACCGCGGGCATGGATGGGGACGAATACGTCGGCATTGCCGCGGCACACGAGATAGCTCGCCGATTCTCGGCGCGACCATTTTCCGGGAAGTTGATCCTCATTCCCATCGTGAACATGCCAGGGTTCATGAACGAGTCGAGTCATAATCCCATCGATGGAAAGTTTCCTAAAATGCTCTTCCCCGGAAATGCGAACGGATCATCCACCGAACAGATCGTCGCGTCGCTCGCGCCACACGCATTCGCGACGGATTGCTGGCTTGATCTGCACAGTGGAGCGATGACCGAGGGACTCAACCCATTCCTTTGGTTTCATCGAACAGGAAAAGCCGACGTAGACGTGCAAATCGAGCGATTTGTTTCTGCAAACATCGCCGATCGCGTTCTCATCGAATCGTGTCCGATGGGAACCAAGGCTGCACAGCTCGCGAAACGCGGCTGCATGTATGTTGTTGCGGAATCCGGAGCCCGCGGAAATCGCGACGGAATCGATCTCGAACGACATATTCGATGGGCTGAGGCGATGATGTCGCTCCTCGGCATGATCGATACGCCGATCGCGCAGATCGCAACGCCGATCGTCGTCATGAATCAGATTCGATACGTCGTCGCACCGCATGATGGCATTTGGGATCCGTCAGTATTCGCAACCGAAACGATCAAGAAGAACGATGTTATCGGCATCGCGCGATCAATAAAGGGCGGCAAACCAAAAACGATAGCTGCGCCGGTGGCGGGCTATCGTTTATGGTGGAAGGAAACCATGCGGATGAAAAAAGGCGACGTGCTGTGTGCGATTGGTTTTTAGCCACGAATCACACCATCTACGCGCAATGCCAGTTCGCGAACCACCGTCGTCATGACATCGTCCACTTCCTGACTGGTTAACGTTCGGTCTGGCGCCATCAATGTTACGCCAACGGTAACACTCTTTTTTCCGGAAGGAATACCTTCGCCACGATAGAGTTCTACCACACGGCAGTCGGTAATAAGATCTTTTGCGCCCCGAACGACAGAAGAAATCTTTTCAAATTCCGTTTTTTCGTCTACGAGCACCGCGATGTCGCGAGTAACGACTGGGAACGCTGGAAGCGCCTGGTAATGATGCGCGTGCTTCATTGCTGGGAATAACGCCTCAAGATCCATTTCCACAAGGAATACCGGACGATGAATACCAAAGGAGTTCTGAAAATCGTCCGCAATCTGGCCGAGCGTACCAACAGAAACTCCATCGAACGTAATCGTCACCGTACGGCCGTCGTGCCAATGGTCGTTCTTCGATGCACGGTCGAACGTAAGCGTGATACCCGATTTCGCCGCAAAATATTCCACCACACCACGAAGCCGCATGAATGTCTTTTCCGCGTCGGTCACTCCATATTCACCAAAGACCACCGTCATGCGCTCTTCGGGAACGCCGCCCTCTCGCGGAATATACACGCGTGCAAGCTCAAAGACATTCGCCGTGTTGGTGAAGGCCTGGTTTCGTTCGATTGCGCGCAACATCGACGGCACAAGCGTTGGTCGCATGTGCGTGATATCTGTTGAAAGCGGGTTGTACAGTGCAAGTGCATCCTTTGGACTTACGCCGTACATCTCAAGATCAGCGACGCTCACCATGGAATTACTGAAGAATTCCGAGAACCCTGCTCCAGCCAAAAACTTCTTGGCCCACATCGCCCAGTCGAGCGATGCGTCGTCGAATCCTGCTGGCGGACGAGATGCTGGCAACACCGCTGGCATGTTGTGGTACCCATACATACGCGCAACTTCTTCCGTGAAATCGACCTCACCTTCAATGTCGTCCTCGCGCCAATATGGAACGGTAGCGCGGTATTGCTTCCCAGATTTTTCGAGCGCGGATCCGAGGCTCTCCAAAATCTTCGCGACAGTTTTATCCGGAATCTCGATACCAATACGCTGACGGATCCTTTCAAAATCGATCACGAATGCCTTCGGTTCGTACGGTGAAACGCGCTCATCAATCACCTCGCTCGCAATCTCTCCACCACAAATCTCTTGGGTTAATGCGATCGCACGAGCAAGGGCGATTTCCGGCATCTGCACCGAAAGACCCTTCTCAAACAGTGTCTGTGCGTCGGAAGAAATATTCAGCGCACGAGCAGTACGACGCAGTGCAACGGCTTCAAAGCTCGACGCGACAAACACCAATGTGTTCGTTTCTTTCGTTATACCCGTATGCTCACCACCCATGATTCCAGCAATGTCGAGAGGCTTCTTTGCATCTGCAATCACCAAGTGCCCATCAAGGTCGTACGTGGCTCCATTGAGGGCGAGAATATTCTCCCCCTTCTTTCCAAGACGAACATGCAATTCGGCGCCTTCAATCGCCCGATAATCAAATGCGTGCAGTGGCTGCGCGTATTCCAACATGACGTAATTCGTAATATCCACGACAGCATTAATTGGACGCATGCCGCTCAAGACCAATCGTTTCTGCATCCACCATGGCGATTCGCCAACGCGAACGTTCTTCATGACGACCGCCATCTGCCGTCGGCAACGCGTGGTGTCTTCGATCGTTACGGAAAGAGGAATATCGTTCTTCCCCACCGGCAACACCGTCGGCTCCCACGTGAAGTCTGCCTCAATCGCCGTCGCAGCTTCGCGAGCAAGCCCGACGATTCCCTTTGCATCCGGACGGTTCGTCGTCACTTCAATATCGAAAACAACGTCGTGTAAATCAAGCGCATCAGCAATTGGCGTGCCTGCCCTTGCGTCGGTGATCGATGAAAGATCCCAGATCATTCGCTCGCCAGCCTGCAAGCCATCGAAACCAATTTCCGCTGGGCCACACAGCATTCCCGCGCTCTCCACACCACGAATGATGCTCAGCGTAATTTCGTGCGTCTCGCCGCTTCCGCCACGAACCATTGCGCCAGGCAACGCCACCGCAACACGCATGCCTTCCACAAGATTTGTTCCGCCACAAACGATTGTTGTTTCTTTTTCACCAATATCGACGACAGCAACACGAAGCCGATCCGCATTCGGATGCTGTGTAGCCGTCTTTACGTCACCAACAACAATATTTCTGCAACGCTCACCAATATCTTCAATCGTCTCCACGCTCATTGAGCGCAAGGAAAATTCTTTCGCGAATTCTTCCGCAGAAAGCTTTGTGTGTACGTGTTCTTTCAACCAGTTGTAGGAAGCGAGAATGTTCATACTAGAATTGTGTGAGGAAACGAAGATCGTTCTTATACAGTGTACGAATGTCGTCGATGTTAATGCCCGAACGCATCATCATCGTGCGCTCAACGCCCCAGCCAAAGGCAAATCCCGTATATTCGTTCGGGTCCAGTCCACCAGCCTTCAACACGTTTGGATGCACCATGCCGGCGCCACCAAGCTCCAACCATCCGCCTTTGCACAGCTTGCATTTTGCACCATCGACCTTGCCCGTTCCTTCACACACCGCACACGAAATATCCAACTCAAAACTCGGCTCCGTAAAACGAAAATGATACGGACGCAATCGCGTTGCACGATCTGGTCCGAAGTATCGCTTCACAAAATAATCGAACACGCCTTTTAATTCTGTAACCGTCACGTTCTTGTCCACCATCAACCCTTCGAACTGGTGGAACATTGGCAAATGCCGCGCACTTGCCTGGCGACGATAACATTTTCCAATGTTGATCATGCGAATCGGCAGCTCGCCTTTCTCGATCTCACGAACCTGTCCGTTGCTCGTGTGTGGCGTAAGAACAATTTTTCCCTTTTCTCCGGTTGCAACGCCACCTTCGTCGCCAATAAAGAATGTTTCCCATTCATCGCGAGCAGGATGTTCCTTTGGCATGTTCAACGCCTCGAATGCGTAATAATCCCAATCCACTTCCGGATGACGAGAGCGGACGAATCCGATGTGCGCAAAAATTCCGCTAATTTCATCGATCGCCTGCGTGGTGAGGTGTAAGTGACCAACGGCCGGCGGAACGCCAGGAAGCGAAACGTCGAGCCATTCTTGTGCCTTCCGCTCTGCAGCAGCACCAGCCACCACACGCGCTTCCGCTGCCTGAAAGCTTGCTTCAATGGTGCGTTTTACGTCGTTCGCAATTTTTCCTGCTTCACGTTTTGCATCAACATCAAGTGCAGCAAGATCCTTCATTGCCTCTGCAAGCCGACCTTTACGGCCAAGATATTCCACGCGAGCAGCCTCAAGCTCGTCGAGTGTTTTTACGTTGATGAAGACCGCGAGGGCTTCAGATTGGAGTTGGAGGAGCGCGTCTTGCATACAACTATTTGAAGAAGATATGAACCACATCTTTTACCGTCACAATTACCACAACTAAGAGCAAAACCGCAAAACCAATGGCATGAACCGTCTGTTCAAACTTTGGCGTTGCTTTCTTTCTACGAATCACTTCGTACAGCAAGAATGCAAGACGTCCGCCGTCGAGCGCCGGAAACGGTAATACGTTGATCACTGCGAGATTGATGGATAGCATTGCCGCAAACTGCACAAGGTGAGAAATGCCGAGCGATGCAACCTGGCCAGTAAGCACTGCGATACCGACAGGACCTGAAAGATTTGCGGAAACGTCCTCATGACGGAAGATACTCGCGATAAGTCCGCCAAATGCAGAGAGAACATCCCACGTGGAGCTCAGTGTTGTTTCGATGCCCTTTACCGGTGCGAGATACCACGGATAATGAACGAAACCCGTTTCAACAATTGCTACACCAACGCCATCGCGGCCAAGCTCTTCCACAAACAGTGGCGCCACGGAAAGCGTCTTCGTTTCTCCGTTGTGCGCAACCATCATCGACAGTGGCGATCCGTCCTCGTGCGGCTTGAGCGCATCGCGAGCCGACTGCCCCGTGGTGTACGCCGTACCGTCGATCGTGAGCACACGGTCGCCAACCTCGAGTCCCGCAACATCAGCCGCAGAATCCGGAAGCACGTCAACGATATTGATTGCGCGGTCGGTCACCGTCACTCCAGCCTCCACGCCGTCCTCCACGATCGCAGGCAAGCCGAACAGGAATCCCACCGTAAATAAGAACCACGCAAGAACCAAGTTCATCACCACGCCAGCAATCACCACAGAAAATCGTCGCCACCATGTTTGTGTCGCAAAGCTGTCCGGCGCGTTCGTGTCGTCGCCAGACTCTCCCTTAATTTTCACAAAACCTCCGAGCGGAATCGCATTAATGCTCCACGTGGTCCCGGACTTTGCCTTCCACGAAAACACCCGCGGCGGAAAGCCAATACCAAACTCCTCAACCGTCATCCCCGCCTTTCTTGCGGCGATATAGTGACCAAACTCGTGTACCAGGACCAAAACAGACAAGAGAAGAAGGAACAAGAGAATAGTCCAAATCATAATGGGCACAGTGTACCTAAAAGTGGAGAACCCGGCCACCCGCGCGTCGCGGAGTGGTCGGGTTCGATGCGTACGCTGCTCAGCCCGTGAGGACGACGATCACGCCGGGGTCGGCGGTATCGCTGTTCTCGTTGGAGTTGGCGGTGGTGCCGGCGTTGGTGCCGGCTCGGTGGGTGTGGTTGACGAGGGCGAGGGCGCCCTGGCCAGTGTTGTTCGCGTTGTGGTCGTGACGGTTCATGCTGGCTCCGGACTGGGTCTTGAGGAACCGCCCGTACTCAGCCCGAGGGCATTGCACGGTCGGCATCTTCAATTACATCACAAAATCGGGGACTGTAAAATATTGCTGTGGAAAAACCTACTTCGCACCCTCAACCGCGGCGACGAATTGCTCACCGCGTTCAACGAAATTTGTAAATTGACCGAAGCTTGGGGATGCCGGAGAAAGAAGGCAAACGGAAGCAAGTTCGCAATGGTCGATCACATCGCGAACGATCTCTGGGAATGTGCTAATCATGATCGGCGCGCCGCCGATCGATCGGATCGCCACCTCGAGACGGGTGGCGTTTTGTAAAAGGTAGATTCGAACCCCAAGATTCACAACACGCTTCGCAAGGTCGGTAAAATCGTATCCACGATCATGCCCTCCAAGGATGATTGCGCCGAGACGATCCTGGAATACTTCGATGGCTGCAAGTGCAGCGGCCGGCGTTGTACAGAATGAATCATTAACAAATTGGATTCCCTGAACGGTTCCAACGTCCTGAAGGCGATGCGGTAAAGATTTGAAACTTGCGAATGCGGAATTAACCACTGCGCGATCGATTCTGAGATAATCGGTTACCGCAAGAACACCGGCCGCATTCTCACGATTGTGGTCGCCGAGGAGTGCAAGCGAGTTCAGCGATGGATCGAGGCGGTCAACGAACGGGATCGCATTCGACCTCACGCGATTCGCAAGATCGACAAGCTTCGGAAACTTTTCGTTGTATATAAAAACATCGTTCGCGGTTTGCAGATCGGCGATGCGCATTTTTGCCGCATGATAGCTCTCCACATCGCCGTGGTAGTCCATGTGTTCTTCGTAGAGGTTGAGAATGACGGAAATGTCGGGAGCGATGACGAGATCGGAAAGCTGGTAGCTCGACATCTCCAAAACGAAAATCGTCTCCGCGGGATCGCTGACGTGTAAAATCGCCGGTTCGCCAATATTTCCCGCGAGAACAACTGGTTTCCCTGCTGCTTTGAGAACGTGAGCAAGGAGAGAAGACGTTGTACTTTTGCCTTTCGTGCCGGTGATGCCGATGATCAGACCCTCAAACCTCCCCCCAGCCCCACTCTCCTCGCCCAACTCAGGCTCGTCGAGCGCCTTCGTAAGGAGGGGGAGATGTCGTCGCTCGGCCATGAACAGATTCGTACTCGAGGTGAAGTGGACGCCGGCGTTTTCCATTTCTTCAACGTATGCACGGTGCCATGGGATTCCTGGCGACTTGATAACGACCGTTTCTGGAGTAACGGCGGCGATGGCGTCGATGAGTTGGTGATATTCGGGAACATCAATCTCCTGCTCGTCGGTAACGATAATTCGTGCGGTAGGAACCTTGGATTTCAAAACGTCGTACGTCGCTTTTCCTTCGCGGCCGAAACCTAAAATGATGACAAGTTTTTCCGAAAGATCAGCGAGACGCATAGACCAATTGAGCATACTCCTCTGGCATGGCGTGTTCCTTTGAGAGCATCAGTGCACGGTCGATAAGCGCGTCGATATCTTTTCGCGTGTTCATCACCTCCGCTTCAAACCATTTCATCATCGGCGAATCCTCGTACTCGCCACGACCATGAATCAACGCGAATGCTGCAATCACTTCTTCGAACTCACCAACGCATTCAAATGGCTTCATCGTCCCGTATCCCGTCAGATCCTTGTACATCGAAAGGAGGTCTTCGCGAACCAGAAGATCCTCACCAAACATCTCCACCATCTTTCGTCGAGGAATAAATGCGCCAAGCATCACAAATACGAACGCACACTTTGGGCACTTCCCACACCATCGCGTTACCGTTGGCACACCACCTTGTTTGTAGTTGGTATTACAGCTCGAAAACACACCAAAGTATTGGGCGTTCGCCGCAAATCGGCGCGCAATATCAAGCTCAGAAAGTGGTCGAAGCAGGCTAAAGATGCGAACATTCTTGGAAACAAACGTTCCGAGATACGTCTGAATATCGCGCTCAGCTTCGAGGCTCTTGCTGTATTGATGGTTGATCACAATGCCGTTCATTTCCGTGTTGCCCGAGTTTGCGCTGCGCTCGTTGGCGAAAATCACATCACGTCGACCGTTCAACATCGCGACGATCGATGCCGCAATCCCGACGTATGCCGTAATTGGCACATGACCATTCCATGCTCCAGCCTTGTTCAGTTCGATAAGTTTCGGATCGATGGTGCGCGACACCGAGAAAAGTTTTCCGCCGACCTCAGTAGCGACTTCACGAATACGAGAGTGATTACCGAACATGAACAGATCGAACGGAATGCTCGCTGCACGCAACATTTCAATCGCGACAAGGGAATCTTTTCCCCCGCCGATAGGCACGATCGCGCCACCGCCAACCAAAGCTCCCTCAACTTCCACCATCGATGGCGCAGAAATTCCATCGTTTGGAAACTGTACGTACCCACGGAAATCCAAATCATTTCGGAAAAAGAATTCTCCAAGCCCGTGCGTGTACAACGTATTCCAAGCGTCTGCCTGTTCAACGGACAACTTTCCGGATTCAACCACGATGGTCGGCGGCAACTTCGCCTTGTAATAACTCACGCCAGCCATGAGATGCAGCGTGAACAAGGCGCGATTCAGTGCGCCATCAATCCCCTCTGGAATTCCCGTTGCCGGGATTGGGAACACCAGTCGCTCCACAAATTCCTCGTCATCGATCCCATACTTCAACAGCACCTCCCCACTCACGCGATCAAAAGAATAGGATTTGAAAATGAATTGTTTCGAGGGGGAAAGAATTGGAGTCATAATCTACGGGTGGAACTGGACAAAGTGGCCATCTGCCTTCAGACAACTCACGAGTTCCTCACGATGTTCCGCGACTTCAGCATCGGTTTTCGCCTCAATAGTGATACGGATAACCGGCTCTGTATTTGATTGCCGCACAATAAACCACCATTCCCGATCAAACTCGCAACGGATCCCGTCGACCCGCTCAACAACTGTTGCCTTTGGCACGAATACAGACTCAATCGTTGCCAAAGCCGCCGCCTTATCGCGAACTTCGATATTGATCTCCCAACTATTTGCGTACACCCGAACATCACGAACAAAATCTGCCATCAACACCCCCGACGCCTTCCACAAGGAAAGCATTCGAACAAACGCGTAATCGACAGACTCAAGATTATTGAATTCCTCAAAAAAGAAATGGCTCGAGACTTCCCCACCGAGCGGCGCGCCTTCGCTGTGCATCGCCCCAATAACAATCGTTCGTCCGACCGGCTTCATGACGGGAATACCGCCATACTTTCGGACCGTATCCGCAGTGGTCCAACTCTGGTTTGGCGCAAGAATAACCTTTTTCCCCGGAGTTCTTTGCAATAAATCACGCGCAAAAATCGCGAGAGCAAGGTCTCCACGAAGCGGCACGCCCTCATTATCCAAGAAGCCTACCCGATCAGCGTCACCGTCGAGCGCGATACCGAGATCGGCCTTGGACTCAAGAATTGCCGCAGTGGCGAAGCGAAGGTTTTTCTCAACCGCAGGGTTAGGATCATGATTGGGAAACGATGCATCTGGTTCTGAAAACAAAGAAACAACTTCAACGCCCAGCCGCTGGCACAACGGAACAAAACTTAACGCGCCCATGCCGTTACCGTAATCAATCACAACACGGGTACCGGCAAATGAGCTTTCGCCCCCACGAGCAACGCAAGCATCGAGATATTCCGGCAAAATATCGAGCGAAGAAACGCTCCCCTTCTCCGTCGCCCCCTGCAAATCCTTATCGCACCAAAGTTTAATTTCCGATCCAGCAATGGGCATACCGTTGTGATGCGCCATTTTTATCCCATTGTATTCCGGAGGATTATGCGATGCCGTCACCATGAGGCCCGCCTCTATCTCCGCCCGGGACGTCACGGCAAAGTTATACATTGATGTACTGCACATGCCGATCTCCACAACATGCGCACCCATACTTGTAATGCCCTCAATTGCAGCCTTTGCCAATGCCGGACTTGTTGCCCGCATGTCGCGCCCAACAAGAACAGTCCGGGCACCGGTCATCGCCACTAACGCCATCCCAGCTCGCCGTGCCACGTCTTCCGTTACCTCTTCCAAAAGACCCCGAATATCGTATGTTCGAAAGATATGTGCCGGAAATTCCATAAATTTGGCTTACATTAGCAACAAGTAGCATTTTACCGCTTTACGGTGAGTGAGGAAAGACCTACAATAACGCTAAGACTTTAACATAGAACTTCCTCCTTTGGTCTATTTTCAACTCACGCCATCGCAAACTTTTTCAACGTACCGAGAAGTACGCTCAAAAGCTTTGCTCGTCGTTCGTCGAAACTAGCCTCAAATGAGAAAGTTCTAATAATAACATCTCTATTATGCCATTCATGATCCTGGTCGGGGTTCTTGTACTCGGTGGGCTGTGGCTTGTCGTCGTCTTTAACGGCCTTGTCACCAGCAAGAACCGCGTAGACGAAGCATGGGCGGATATCGAGGTGCAATTGAAGCGCCGATACGACCTTATTCCAAACCTCGTGAACGTGGTGAAGGGATACGCGACGCATGAGAGCTCGGTGTTCGAGAACGTGACGAAGGCTCGGAATGCTGCGATGAACGCAGGGAATCCAGCTGAACACGCAAAGGCAGAAAACATGCTCACCGGCACACTCAAGACGTTGTTCGCCGTTGCAGAAAACTACCCAGACTTGAAGGCATCCGATAACTTCAGCCATCTGCAGCGCGAGCTCGTTGATACCGAGGACAAGATTCAGGCTTCACGCCGCTTCTACAACGGCAACACGCGCGACTTCAACACGAAGCTCCAGGTGTTCCCAACCAACATGGTGGGCAACATGCTCGGCTTCAAAAAATACGACTTCTACGACGCGCCTGAAGTTGCCGACATCGCACCGGTGGTGACGATGTAATGAGAACGGTTAATCGGTGGACTACCACCTTGGTCAATCGCTGGTGCTTGGTCAAAGCGTTTATTCCTGAGATCCCATCAAGTCGCTCCTTAACCAAGGGTAATCCCGATTAACCAAGCGTAGCGATTAACCGCCTTAACCGTCCCCTATGTACTCCGACATCAGTAGCAATAAACGCCGCACGTGGGTTCTCATTGCAATCATGAGCGTCATTGTGATTGGACTGTCATGGTTCATTGGCATGCTGTATGGGCTAGATATTGAGAGCAGCATCATCCTTGGTACGATGATTGCCACAATCTACAGCCTCATTAGTTACTACGGATCCGCATCAATTGCACTTTCCGTCAGCGGCGCAAAGCCTATTGTGAAGGCCCAAGCTCCAGATCTCTACAACGTCGTGGAGAATCTCTGCATCGCAAACGGACAGAAGACACCAGAAATCTACATTATCGACGACGCGAGCCCGAATGCATTTGCAACGGGACGAGATCCGGAACATGCGTCGATCGCATTCACCACGGGAATCCTCGCGCTTCTCACTCGCGAAGAACTCGAAGGCGTTGCCGCACATGAACTGTCACACGTGAAAAACTACGACATTCGTGTCATGACTATCGTCGTGGTGCTCGTCGGATTAATCTCCTTGATCGCCGACATTCTCATTCACGTCCGCATCGGAAAGAACGACAACAAGGGCGGGAACATTGGTCTGATACTCATGATCGTCGGCATTGTGCTCGCGATTCTCTCTCCGCTCTTTGCTCAGCTAATTCAACTTGCGATTTCTCGAAGCCGTGAGTATCTCGCCGACGCCAGTGGCGCGCTCCTCACTCGATATCCAGAAGGTCTCGCGTCTGCGCTCACCAAAATCGAAGCGCACGGTGTACCAATGAAGAACGCCAATCATGCCACCGCGCACCTCTTCCTCAGCAACCCATTCGGCGCAAAGAAAGAATCACGTTCATGGTTCGCGAACATGTTCTCTACGCATCCTCCAATGCATGATCGTATTACCCGCCTCCGAAACATGGGTCGATAACTCCTGACGATTATGAACGAACTTCTCGAAACATTCACCAGCCATCTCAAAGCCGTGCTGACACGGGCGTTGTGTTTGGCGGTGGAAGAAGGCGGCGACACTATTGCACCAACGCATTTGCTTTGGGCACTGGGAACCGAGGAAGGCTGTATCGGCGCAGAAATTCTTCGTAAAGCCGGAGCGACGCCGGCAAGCTTGCGACGATTGGTGTTCCTCGACGAAGCAGGTTTGCCCGACGACGCGATTATGCGTGCGAGCAAAATTACTCCCCTGCTTTCCGAAGAGTCGAAGGCAATGATCGAAAAGGCGGTTCATGCCGCTGGCGTGCATGGCCATCGCTACGTCGGCACCGAACACTTGCTCCACGGTATTGTGGAGGCGAAGACGTCCGAAATCGCAACGTACCTCGTCACCGATGGCATCAGCGAAACCGTGATCCGCGACAACCTCGCGACCGTATTTCAAACCACCGCAAACTTTCCAGAAACACTAGAAAACGCAAAGGGTGTTCGTGCGGCGGTGAAACAAACTGACGACAAGAAACCGTGTGAAGACTGCGGACATGTGCACGCCGACGACGAACATGGTGAAGAAAAAGATTCTGCATTAGGATATTTCACCACCGAACTCACCGATAAAGAGATCGCAGACGCCATTGACCCGGTCATTGGCCGCGACGAAGAAATCGACCGTGTTGTTGCGATCCTTGCGCGACGGACAAAAAATAATCCTCTCCTCCTCGGCGAGCCAGGTGTAGGAAAGACCGCAATCGCGGAAGGTTTGGCGAAACGTATTCTTGAAGGCACCGTTCCCGACGCTGTGCTTCGACTACACGTTCATCGCCTCGACATGTCCGCACTTGTTGCGGGAACCATGTACCGCGGTGATTTTGAAGCTCGTGTCACACAGCTTCTCGACGAACTGCAGGAACGCGACGATGTTGTGCTATTCATCGACGAAATTCACACGATCATTGGCGCTGGTGCGGCAAGTGGGTCGCTCGATGCGGCAAACATGCTCAAGCCAGCACTCGCGCGCGGCGAGTTGCGCTGTATTGGTGCAACAACGTCGGCCGAATACAAAAAACACATCATGGTGGATGCTGCACTCGAACGCCGATTTGCAACCGTGACGGTTCGCGAGCCAAGTGCAAACGAAACACTGAGCGTGCTCAAAGGGATCAAGCACCGCTATGAGAAGCACCACACCGTTCTCTATCCTGACGCTGTCCTCGAAACAATCGTACGCATCGCCGATCGATACATGACCAGTAAACAGTTCCCCGACAAAGCCATCGATCTCCTCGACGAAGCCGGAGCTCATGCCAACGTTGGCCGAAAACCTGCTGATCGCCGTGCGCTCAAAATCCGAGCACTTGAAACCGAGCTTGAACGCATTCGTGAATCAAAGTCGTCTGCAGTAACCAACGAACGCTTCCCCGACGCTGTTGCATTCAAAGAAAAGGAAACGAAGCTTCAATGCGAGATCGATGAATTGAAGGCAGCGCCAATCACGCATCCTGTGATTACCATCACGAACGACATGATTCTTGCCGTGGCGTCGAAAACGACCGGAGTTCCCCTAGCTCGCCTCAATGCAGACGATCATGAGTCGCTCCGAAGTCTCGACGAGCGTCTTCAGAGGCACGTTGTCGCCCAAGACTCTGCCGTATCGATCGTTGCAAACGCGATGCGCCGGGCAAAACTTGGTTTCGCAAAGCCAAACCATCCACTCGCGTCCTTTCTCTTCGCTGGTCCATCCGGCGTGGGAAAGACTGCGCTCGCCAAGGCGCTTGCTCTGGAGATGTTCGGCGACGCAAAGGCGCTCATTCGTTTTGATATGAGCGAGTTCGCCGAAGGGTTCAGCGTCAGCAAGCTCGTTGGCGCTCCAGCGGGGTATGTCGGCTATCGCGAAGGCGCAAAGCTCAGCGATGCCCTGCGCGATCGCCCACACGCCGTGATTCTCTTCGACGAACTCGAAAAAGCACACAAAGATGTTCAGGCGCTTCTCCTCCAGATTCTCGATGAAGGATCGATCACCGATGCAACCGGAGCGAAAGTGAACTTCCAGCAAAGCGTCGTGATTATGACCACGAATGCTGGGCAGGATCGATTACAAAAGAAAAACCTCGGTTTCCACGAAGCGCAAAACTCAACGTCGCAAATCCACGACGACCTCCGCGCCGTCTTCGAAGAGCAGTTCCGCCCAGAGCTCGTGAACCGTATCGGTCATATCTGTGTCTTCAACCCGCTAAAGTCCGACGACATCATCGCAATCACGAAGCTCGCCATCGACGACATGATCGCACGGCTTAAAACAGCGAAGCTCTCGGTAACACTTCCCAAGAAGCTCGCAGAAACGCTCGCAAAGCACGTGAAAACCAGTCACGGCGCCCGCGACATCCATCGCGTGCTCGAGGAACGTCTTGAACACACCATCGCCAACGCGATTCTCGCCACGAAACGACCCAAATCGCATCTCAATGTCACCATTGAAAAGGACGGCAATATCAAAGTCCGATAATACACAAAAGCTCCCCAAAAATCGGGGAGCTTTTGTATTGCGCGTGATATAATCAGGTCATCCACTATGGCGGCGACCGCCACATCATCGCGAACGTCTCCCTCAAACCCCAGCGTCGTCCTTCGCGCTGCTCGTCTTGAGGCACAAAAAAAACAATTTGGACGAACAGCTCCAGGAAACAGACAAGGCCTCAGCATGCGACCAACATCCTCAAACTTTGCTCAAGATGAAGGGCGTTTTCAGGGAAATTCTGTCGCTCGTATGCGCGCCGATCGCCACGCGGTTCAACGGTATGCAAATCCCGGCGCATCAATGCCAAAACTACAGGAAATGAGTAACTCCCTTCGCGATAGTGATACCGACCAAGAAGAAGACGCAAACGAGATCGATGAACAAGAGGCGCAGATTGCGGATGAAAACGACCAAGCACAGAACTTTCAGCTTGCCGCACGAGCACGGTCTCGCGCTAAGGCGGCTACTGGAGATGCATCGCGAAAAATGATGGATCAGGGGAAAAAACAATTAGAAAGGACTTTTTCGCAGGCCCAGGCTCAGCTTACCGAATCCGGAGGATCACTCCTTGACGAAGGACAATTTCTAGAAATGGTGGACACGATCGCAACAGGGAAATCGATCACACGAGCGACGCTCAGCATCTTTCAAGGAAGTATGAGTGAAGCAACGAAATCAATGCTCGAAAAGTTTTCTTTACCGATGTACAAAATGAGCGATGCAATGGGCGGCCCGTCTGCCGCCTCAACGACTGCTCAAGCGGGCAAATGGGCATCAGTTCTCTTTTTCTTTTTACCATTCATTCTCATCTTCCTTCTCCTCGCATTCGGAACTGCCGCAGATGCTGCACATGGGAACTTAAAAAATGCGCTCACTGTCCTCCGAGGATCCCTATAAACCGTCTATGTCTGACCGCCTAAAATTCGTTCTCAAAATCGCCGGCTTCATCCTTGCCTGTATATTGATTGCCCTGGCGATCTATTTCGTCTTCTTCAAAAAGGCGGTGACGACCATTACGACAGGCCCAGGAACGACAACAACGGGAGGAGCATTGCCAGGAGCTGCAACAGGCACGCCAGGAACAACGACGCCAGGAGGAACCACGGGAGGTGGATCAACTGGTGGTACGCAGCTTCCGCCGTCTACCATTGCCAAAGGTGGCGAGACGTTCACCACACTCCTCACGAATACGTCAGTAAAAAGCCCAACCGTTACCGCCAACGGCACAATTGCGTATTACGATCCTGCGGATGGAAAATTTTACACGATCGATTCTGAAGGGAATGTCGTCGCGCTTTCACAGGTAACATTTCCCAAAGCAGACACGGTAACTTTTGATGCTGGAGCAACAAGCGCCGTGATCGAGTTCCCAGACGGAAGCAATGTTGTCTACGATTTTGAAACCGCGAAGCAGGTAACACTTCCAAGCCATTGGGAAGATTTCTCATTCTCCGGCACTGGCGATTCGATTGCTGCAAAAAGCATTGGAACGGATGCATCAAACCGGGCGCTTGTCGTAACGAACACCGACGGTTCAGAAACAAAAGTCCTTGCAAACCTTGGATCCAACGACGACAAAGTCTCCGTGAGCTGGTCACCGGATAATACTGTTCTTGGTTTCTCCGCAACCGGCGGGAGCACGGGCGGCACATTCGGCAGACAGGAAATTTATCTTATCGGCCCAGACGGCAGCGCATCGGGTGTGCTCATTGTGGACGGAACAAGCTTCCATAATATCTGGGCTCCAGACGGAAACCATCTCCTCTACTCTGTCGCAGACCCTGGAAATGGATACAAGGCGACACTTTGGTATGCGGACAGCAAAGGCGATCGCAAAGGCGATAGCCGAAAGAAGATGGCAGTGTCTACACTCGTCAATAAGTGCACCTTCGCTTCAGGAAGCACCGCCTACTGCGGAGTGCCGCGCGAAATGCCGCCAGGAGGCGGAAGCGACGAATCGCTTATCACCGCATCGGATGATGTATACAAAATCAACATCAGCACCGGCAACGCAACGCTCGTAGCAATCCCCGCCGCAGACACAAAGATCTTTTCCCCAAGCATTTCCAGCGATGGCGCAAACTTCTTCTATGCCGATGCGGCTGGGCGCCTCAACGTTATCCGTCTTCAATAACCTATGAAATACTTCTGGCACTTCGTTATCTCCATCGGCGTTCTTGCACTTATCATGTTTGCGTTTTTTGGCGCATCGCTCCGATTCGGAAATCAGATCACCTACACAGATCAAGTAGCAATCACTGAACCGAGTATTACATTCGTGGATCCTACACTTGGGAGCGCCACCGCCAAAGCCACGGTAGTCGTGTACGGAGACTACGGATGCGATACTTGCGCCACGCTTGATGCAACGCTCGTGAATCTTCTTGCCGACGACTATCCAAACGATCTCCGCATCGTATGGAAAGACATGCCAAATACCTCACAACATCCTGAGGCGCTCAACGCGGCTATCGCTGCCCGATGTGCTGGAGACCAAGGAAAGTTCTGGGAATACAACGCACAGCTTTTAGCGAATCAGACAACACTTGGGGCAGAACTGTACAACACTATTGCTATCCAGCTCGGGCTGAAGAGCTCAGCATTCGCCTCATGCCTTAGTCAGCAGACCCCAGCACCAATCATTCAGCAAACCTACGAGGAAGGTCTCGCGCTCGGCATTTCCGCAACGCCAACCATGTTCATCAACGGCACGCGCTACACTGGAGCCGTAGATAAGGGCACGCTCAAAACCATCATCCGCCAAATTGTCGTTGCAAAAACATGAATCGCTTTTTGAAATATTTCCTTGTCGGTGCCCTGTGCTTCATCGCTTTTCCCAAGGCGAGCCTTGCGATAACCGACGAATCGCTCGATGCAAAAAACGAAGCTTCAGCCTCATGCGTGGCAGATTCGTATCACTGTAGCTGCACCGGGGCATCATCCGTAGCGGGAAGCAGCTCTTCTGAAGCCACGGCCTCGGCGGCAACGTGCGATACCTTCTGCGGGAAAATGGATGCGCAAACCTACAGCCTCACCTGTACGGATACAAGCGGTAGAACAAATCAACCCGTCAGCCAAGGGAATGTTGGAGACACTATACCAACAGCGGGATTAGCAGATGCTGTTGCAGACACAAAAGCAGATTTTCTCGTTCCAAATCTGAATGTTCAAATTCCGGGATTTTCTGGATTCAGCACACCAACATCTTCAACGTCTGGAGGCTATGTAAGCGTCAATTTTCTCGCAGAATACGTTAGCGCCCTGTACGGGTGGGCACTAGCCGCAGGCGCACTCGTCGCCGTGGTTATGATGATGCTCGGGGGTTTGCAATACGTCATGTCCCGCGGAAAAAATACATATATTGAAAAGGCAAAAACGCGGATCACCAACGCCATCACCGGGCTTGTTTTACTTCTTGCCGCGTACAATATCGCATTCCTTATCGACCCAAACACTACGATACTCAAATCACTCAATGTTACAGATGTAGCGGGCATTGAGGCAGATATCGCAGAACAAGGCGGCGAAGAAGAAAGCGACAATATTACACCGAACACGCTCCCAATTAATGCCGTACCAATTAGCGGCGATCATATTGCATACGTCGGAAAATCCGATGATAAATTCGCAGACGCAGACGTCGTTACTGCTTTGCAAAATGCAGCGAATGCGTTTTACGCAGCCACAAATAAAGATATCTCCGTCACCGATGCCACGCGAAGCCTCAAAACACAAGCTACAGATTTTTATAATAATTGTTTAAAAACCGGAACGTGTTCTCCGACGACATGCAATCCAACGAGTAAAGATGTGGTCACAAAATCAGGAAGTAAATATGTCCTTGTTGGAGAATATGCTACGCTCACGGACGCGGAAAACATTATTTCTGCGATGGTTGAACATGCCACGCTCAGCAATTGTCCACACACGTCTGCCGTGGCGATTGATGCTTGGGGCGGCCCAAGAGCCGGCGATTTCAAAAATGATGTCGCGCTCCAACAGAGCCTCATTACCGCAATGATCGGCGCTGGATTCTGTAGGCTTTCGATCGAAGCCTGGCATTTTGAACTCGAAGCAAAAAAGGTTTCCAAACGTTCCTGCACACAAAGCTGGAATACAACAGCGTATATTGATAAAAATACTGGCAAATTAGAATCTAGAGCAAGTAGTTGCAAAGTTTGGAATTTTAGAAAGTCGTACTGCGCTATTCCAAAATGATAATCTCTTCTATGTTTCTCTGCACCCACTGCGACGCACAAAGCTTGAAATGGATTTGCAATGACAGTCGATAATTATCTTTCGTGATATGAACAAAAATGAACGAATGCAGCTATTATCTCGTGCAAGAACTGTTCAACAGAAAGAACAGGAACGAACAACAAAAAAAGAATCGAAAGATCCTACTTTTTTAGAAACAGATGGAATCTACGAAATACCCGATGAAGAAATAGAAAAGTATTTTACTCCGGCAAAAAAACCGGAAGTGTACAAATTTCAAAAAACTTTCTCTAGGGACTTTCTAGAATATCTGAACGACGAATTCAGAACATTCGATTCTCGCAAACTACAAATACCGGCGTACGGAGCTGCCACCATGAATCGTTTCCTAATGATCGTCGGTAATCTACGCGGAGACTATCACAAGCGACTGGTACGCAATGAAGGTGCCTACTGGCTCTTTGAACGATGGCAGGGCATGAGACTCAAAGAATTTTGTTTGGAACTCTTGGATACTGCAGGAAGACCGTCTTCTCGCGTTACAGCAACAAGACTCGAAAGGAGAGAGCAACAATTCGATCTTTCCACGGTAAACCATCCTGTTCTGAAAGAATTCTTCGCTCATTACCCACCCTCAATCACAAATACAACATCAATGGATGCAGAACAGATACGAAATGACTTTTTTATCGTCGATCGTACACGGGAAGTTACCGAAGATGATTGCGAAAAAGTACAACAACTCGCCCTCAAAACCGAAGAAGCACTTCGTGAATATCGCGTCGCACTAGGAGAAGATGTGACGGACGGATTGTTCGATATCCACAAAAGTGGAGAAAGAAAATCCTGGCTTCATGTTCAGCTCAATGGAGGAGCAGTACACGATGAACAATTCGGAAAAATATTTATCAATATTTCTCCAGAAAGATTTCATGCACTTTTCGAAAAGCTCAGTAAAGATCTTCTCGAAGCAAGTCTTGCTCACGACTTCCCTCTTGATCTGAAAACGCTTGTACGCTGCACGAAAAAAGAACTTGAACGCATAGAAAAGATTGTGGTGTATTTTAACGACCCGCATATTTCTCACATCATTAAGGTGCTCGAGGAACTCGTAGAAGAATTCCCTGAACTTCTTGAGAACAATGCATCATTACCCTTTGCTCTCCCACTAAAAATCAACGGAAAACCGACGACGGCGATGACTTTTGCACAACAACCTGTGGGCGATGGATCTTGGGCCGAAAGCAGATCGAGCATTCTTGCTCAAATCTTCTCACTGGTAGAGCACGGTGAAGATCCAGTTCGCGCACTTGATATTGCATGTGAACGCAGTAACGTAAGTAAAGATCACCCAGCATTTGAAGCAGGAGGTGAATCTCATTTTCCAGAAACACAAAAATATCTTGAGATCTCGTAACATCTGAAATATGTTTCTCTGCACCCACTGCGACGCACAAAGCTTGAAATGGAGTGGACGGTGCGTGACGTGTGGACAGTGGGGCACGGTGTTTGATGAAGCTGAAGTTCCGGAAAAAGCGGGACAGAGCAGATCAAAAGGTACCAAGTCTCGACCAGCCGTAACACTCAACCTCGCTGCAGCAACAACGGCAATCGTTCAACGACAATCAACGAACATCAGCGAGCTTGATCGCGTTCTTGGCGGCGGGCTTGTTCCAGGATCGGTGACGTTACTTGCCGGAGAACCAGGAATCGGAAAATCAACACTGGTGGCGCAGTTGGCCGCGAGTTTTACCTCCTCCCTACCCCCACTCTCCTCGCCCACTGCAGCTCGTCGAGCGCCTTCGAAAGGAGGGGGAGATGTCAAGAACTCGTACTACGCCTCCGGCGAAGAATCCGAAGGCCAAGTTCGACTTAGATTCGTTCGGCTTGGGCTTGATCCTGCGCACGTTGTCTTTTCAAATGCCACAGAAACTGGATCCATCATCGCTGCCGCGGAAGCGATGAAACCGAGCATCGTTATCGTTGATTCGATTCAAACGATGATGACCGAAGGTGTGGAATCGTTTCCTGGAACGCCTACGGCAGTGCGCGCTGCAACATCTGAGCTCATCTCGTACGCCAAGGCGTCGAATGTGCCGGTGCTTATCATCGGCCAGGTAACGAAGGACGGGATCGTTGCAGGCCCAAAGACACTCGAGCACCTCGTGGATACGGTTTTAACACTCGAAGGCGATGCAACAAGCGCGTATCGATTACTCCGCGCGAGCAAGAATCGATTTGGAAGCGTGGAAGATGTTGGCGTGTTTGCAATGACGGAAAAAGGAATGGTTCCCGTGGAGAATCCTTCCGCAATGTTTTTGAAGGAACGCGTTGACGGCCCAGGATCGGTAGTGACGTGCATCATGGAAGGCAATCGCCCATTCCTCGTTGAAATTCAGGCACTTATCGATAAAAGCTTCTTCCCAAATCCTGTGCGACGCACCAGTGGTTACGATGTTGGACGATTACAAATGCTCCTCGCGATCTTAAGCAAACGCGCCGGAGTTCGGCTGTACGATCAAGACGTGTACGTAAACGTTGTTGGCGGACTAAAGCTCGACGAACCAAGCGCCGATCTCGCTGTTGCTGCTGCGATTCTCTCTGCTATCGACAACGTCACCTTCCCCGCAAAAACTATCGTCATCGGCGAACTTGGCCTTGGTGGCGAAGTGCGATCCGTCGCCTTTAGCGAACGTCGCAGAAAAGAAGCGGAACGACTGGGATTCGGAACGATCCTCGACCCGAAGTCGATCAAAACCGTCAGCGAACTGAGAGCGAAGATGAAGTAGTTACTCGAAGTGCACCTCGTCCACGTATTCTTGTAAACGATCACGAAGTTCGGGATAGACCGCGAGATCCGGGCTTTCGTCGAGAAGTTCTTTGGAAAAGTCTTTTGCGGATCCCATCAAGTCGATATCGTTCATCGTGCCGAGCTTGAACTGATCGAAACCGGATTGTTCGGTGCCGAAAATGTTTCCTGCGCCGCGGAGTTGAAGGTCTTTTTCCGCCAAATCAAATCCGTCCTGGCTTTCCACAACGGCCTGCAAGCGCATGCGCGCCACTTCGCCAAGGATTCCCGTCGGATGAAGGTAACACGCGCTCTCGTGTGCTCCACGACCCACACGACCACGAAGCTGATGGAGCTGCGCTAATCCGAAACGCTCTGCGCCTTCAACGTACATCACTGTCGCATTCGGGACGTCAACGCCGACCTCGACGACCGTCGTTGAAATAAGCATCTGCGCCTCGCCTTGCGCAAACGCGCGCATCACGTCGTCCTTTTCTTTGGTTTTCATTCGGCCGTGCAACATCATTACCGAGTAGCCTTTGAATGCACCAGCTGAGAATTCTTTATGTACATCGTGCACCGAGTTTGCGCCAAGTGCATCGGATTCCTCAATCAGCGGACACACAACGAAAACCTGACGACCCGCATCCATTTGTTTGCGCATCGCCTCATACACCGGTTCTTCCCTCCCTGGTTCAACCACGCGTGTTGCGATTGGCTTACGACCTGCTGGATATTCGTCGAGTACGGAACGGTCGAGATCGCCATAGAGTACGAGCGCTAACGATCGTGGGATCGGCGTCGCGGTCATCGACAACAAATGTGGGACGCTATCTTGATCTCCGCGACGATCCTTGAGTGCCTGACGCTGCCGCACGCCGAACCGATGCTGCTCGTCGACGACAATAAAGCCAAGACGATCGAAAAGCACGTCGTCCGTGAGTAATGCGTGAGTACCGACCGCCAACTGAGCCTGGCCGTTTCGCAATGCCGCGAGCAGCTGTGCCTTCGTCACTTCTTTTCCACCAACGCGACGCTTTGTTCGCGTGTACAGCGCAATCGTCATCTTGTCGCCAAAAAGCTTCTGCAATGTTTGCGCATGTTGTTCGGCAAGGATTTCCGTTGGTGCAAGAATTGCGGACTGCCAACCATCTTTCGCCGCATTCAACGCAACGATTGCTGCAACCACCGTCTTTCCGCTACCCACGTCACCCTCAAGAAGCCGATTCATCGGCTCCGGACGATTCATGTCCTTAATAATCGCCCAGATCGCCTTCTTCTGAGCACCAGTCAAATCGAACGGCAACTTTGCAACAGCAGCACGAACCACGTCCTCGAAAAACGGAATCTTTGGCGCATTACGCTGCTTCATCTCTCGTCGGCTCTTGGCCGCGAGGAGCTGATGCAAGAAAAACTCGTCAAACTTTAATCGACGAAGCGCGGCGTTCTTGTCCTCTTCCGATCGCGGAAAGTGCATCTCCGCAATCGCCTCCTGAAGCTTGATGAGATCGATCTCGCGGATGATCCGCCCAGGCATCCAGTCAATCACTTCAGCGATCGTTGAAAGCGCAGCCTCGGCAACCTTTCTCCGAAGCTTCTGTGTGAGCGCTCCAGTCAATCGGTAAATCGGAACAATACGTCCAGTGTGTTTTGTCGTTTCCACCTTTCCAAGAATCTCGTACACCGGATTCACCAACGACAACCCATATCGATCATCCACCTTCCCTGCCAATGAAACAACCTGGCCGGGCTTAATCACCTTCGTCAAAAACCCCTGATGGAACCAAATTGCCTTCATCGTCCCCGTGCTGTCTTGCACGAGTGCCTCGGTGACCATCATGCGCATCGATTTCTGGCTACGACGATTTTCGATGGCCGTAATGGTTCCCTGCACCGTTACCTTCGCGCCAGGCTTCGCGTCCGCAATGGAAATTGCGTTGCTCAAATCGTCGTAACGGAATGGAAAATCAAAAAGCGCGTCTCGCAAAGAGACAACGCCAATACGAACAAAATCCTTTGCTTTCGCAGCACCAATCCCCGCAATACTCGCAACAGAATCCTTTAAATGGAATGCCATAGCATCGACGCAGGGTAGCAGAACAGTAGAAAAATAGCAACGGTTTATAAACGATGACGAAACCTAAAAGAAAGGGACGACATCTCTTTTTGCAAGTTACAATTTCAAAAGTTCGAAAATTTCTTGCCACTGACCCATTGCTCCTTCAATTAAATCTTCGAGGGACATAATATAATTGTCGTCCGCATCAACGATATCGGCAGAAATAACGATTGCGACATTGCCAGTGGAAGAAAATTTACCAGTGAATGGATCCATCGAAAAAGACATGGACGGATTGTCCTTGTCCGTCCTGCCCTGAAGCCCAGTCCCAATATCAACAATTTTAGGACTTCTTCCAGACCTTTCTGGCTTTGTCAGTGGATAGCCGTGCTTCTGAGAGTTCGCCAAGTCAATAATTAATTGAAGATGCGGTGAGCCTTTTATTTTGTTCTCAATTAAGCCAGAACTCATTCCCCTTCTCCTCACCTCATTCTTTAGGTTGTCCTTTAAATCTGCGATTCCCCCAATTATCCACCCGACCTTATTTCCAAGATCCGCGACATCAGTTCCTCCATCAAAAGAAACTGAGACCGTGTGATAAATACCCTCGACCCCGTGTTCTACGCGTATGCGGCTTTCGATATTCGAGTCTAAACGCGAGTTGAGCGCAAGATATAGTCTTTCAAGACGAGCTTTAATGTCGTTATAGTCCATAAGTTTACTATTTTTGTACGATAAAATTGAGATAATTCTTCGTCCCTGGCGTGTATTCGGCGAAGTGGACAATTTCGAATCCGTTTCGAACCAGAATCTCCTCGAGCTCGGTCTTCGAATAAAAACTAAACCATCGCGGTGCGTCGATTTCGGAACTTGGTCGATATCCATCAAAATCTCCTTCGCGCATCCCAATCGCGAACACTCCCCCGTCTTTCAAAACCCGCCGAATTTCGTTCATCGCTACATCGATCCGAAATTTCGGCATATGAAGCAACGACGTATACGCCCACACCCCGCCGAATTCCCCATCGGCAAACAACATTGATTCGAAGTCGCCGAGAACCGATCGGAAGCCTTGCGCCTGCGTCAGCGCAATCATCGCTTCTGATGCGTCGAAGCACGTTACATCGATCTCCCGGTTTCGAAGAAGAACGCTGTCACGACCAGGTCCGCTCCCGACGTTCAGAACCTTTCCCGAAACCCGACCCGCAAATTCATCAACGAAATCCGCCGGAAATCGCGCCCAAAAATCCACGGTCTCGTTGTCATACGCCTGAGCAAGAGCGTTATAGGTCGCAATGGTTTGTATATCCATAGAACGAATGACCCTCTCCTTACGGAAGCTTTTCCATGCTCTCCGTGGGCTGCCCAATAATACGCATCTTGAGACCGTCATTCTTTTCCGCTTCCTCGATCACTTCAAGCGGAGGCGTCCAATCGTCAGGCTGTTCGCCGACAAAGTTATTTCCCGCAACAAAGAATTTAATCTTCTTTCGATCCTCGCCATACACACATTCTGCCCAGCGAATCTTTGCGTAAATAGCGTGCTCAAGAATCTGCACAGGAATCACGCCCTTCTTCGTGAGGTAAAACGTTTCTTCGAAAACATGGTTGAATTTTCCGGTTGGAAATTGGTTGGCGGCAAAAACGAGAATATCTTTCTCTTCTGCAGCCTTCATGATTGCGTCGATTTGTTGATAGTTGAAACTAAAACTTCCATATGCAACGAGAACGAGTGCAACCTTATCCAGATGGGAAACGTACTGAAACAACTCCTCGGGGTTCACACCGACTTGCCCGCGGATTGTGGCCACGTTGGTGTATCCACGGAAAATAATAGGCTGAAACACGTCGTCTGTCGTCGATGTTCGTTGAAATTCGTTCAGGAATTGCGAAGTAATTCCACTCAACATGAAGTCCGAGGCATTCATGAGTTTTTTACGCCCCGGGCAGTCAAAGATGTTCACCGCTGTGTCGCTGATGCGAATCGCACCGATCGGTGAAAACGCTCCGCCCTGTGTTCCTCCGCTACAAATGAACACCGTATTTTTCCGGTTGCGCTTAAATTCCGAAAGCATGTTTAAGCTGTACGCAAAGTTAATACCAACGTCGGTAATTTTATGCGTAATGGATTTTTGTGCGCCCACGTAGGCGACACTAAACGGAAGATTCGGCCCAAGCATAATCTGTGCGTATGTGGCACAAATGTTTAACGTGTCGGTTCCGTGCGCAATAATGAATCCCGCAAATCTGCTCCGAGTGTGGTAGCTGAGCTGCGTATAGATCCACGTCATCGCAATCACCGTGTCTGCAACATAATCGATCTCCATTTGCGACGATGGGGTAAGCCGATGAAACGGCACCGTAACCACACCAAACCGATGTCCGAGCCCACTTCCCGCAAACTTCAAAAGATACTCTGCCGATGTAGCACTCTGCGCAACACCATTTTCGTCGTACGTCGTTGCAATGGTTCCACCGGTGGTAATCATGCACACGAGCTCTTTTTCTGGCTCATGCTCACTGATCTTTTCCAATTGTGCGACGGCTTCACGAATACGCTCAGGATTAATAATACGGATATTCTCAATATCGAATGCGTCTTCCTGAAGAACGTGCGGATTGGATTTTAGTCGAAACGTCTTTCCTTTCATGGCGATGGGAGCGGTAGGGTCGTAATGCTCAAAAAGAAAATGACCGGCGTTGTCAAAACCGCTGTAGAGTTTTCCCGATGCGTCGCGAAACCAGGCAGCGGGAACCTTTGGTGTTTTGCGAACAGTCTTTTTCTGAAGGCGCTTTTTCGGCATACATTTATCCAACACGCTTTTTCAAACTTTCCCGAGGCTGGCCAATGGCACGCATCGCGAAACCGCCAGTAATTGAGGCCTCATGCCGAACATCAAGCGGAGGCTTCCATTCCGGAGGCTGTTCTCCCATAAAGTTGTTCCCCGTAATGAAAAATCGAATCTTCTTCAAGTCGTTCCCGTATACTGCCTGCGCCCATTTCACCTTTGCATACACCGCGTGTTCAAGCGCATGCACAGAGAATATTCCCTGTTCCATAAGATACAAACTCTCTTCGTATTTATGATCTGTACGCCCGGTTGGAAAAGGGTTTACTCCCATCACCATAATTCCGGCTTCGCGGGCCGCGCGCATGATGGCATCGATTTGCTTATAACTAAAGCTGAACGCTCCGTATGTTACTAAAATAAGCGCAAGCGTTTTCAAGTTGCGAACGTGATCGTACAAAAGATCGATGTCCATGCCAATCCGCGCGTGGAGCGTGGCAAGCGGCACATATCCACGAAGAATAATGGGCTGGAACACATCCTCCGTCGTCATTTGTTCTGCATTGAGATTGATGAACGACGTATCAATACCGGAAATCATGAAATCTGATGAATCAACAATCTTCTTTCTCCCCGGACTTCCAAACGCATCAGCCTCGGAATCGCTAATCTTCATACTGGCAGAAGGAATAAACGCTCCGCCCTGTGTGCCACCCATGTAAATAAACACTGTGGACTTTCTGTGAAGCTTCAGCTCAGAAAGAACACTCATGCAATTGAAAAAGTTAATCCCCACGTCGGTAAAGCGATCCCCAATAGTTTTTTGAGATGCAACGAATGCAACAGAAAATGGGCAGTTCGACCCAAGCATCACATTTGCATAGGTTGCGGATGGCGCAAGAGTATCTGTGCCGTGCGTGACGACAAAACCGGTAAAACGCGTTACCGCACTGTAGCTTAAATGCTTATACAACCAGCTCATCGCCACCACAACATCGGCGATATAGTCGATTTCCATCTGTGAAGAAGGGATGAGTGTTGTAAGAGAAAAAGAGGTAAGACCAAATCGCTCATCAAGTCTTCCTCCTGCGTATTCAAGAAGCTGACGGATGGAAAGTCCTGGGTGGATTTTCCCGTCATCGCCCATGTACGACGCAATCGTTCCTCCGGTTCCAATAATGCACACCAGCTCTTTATCTGTGTGTTCACAGATATCTTCAAGCTCTTCCAGAGCACGCCGAACATTACGTGCATCGATGAATCGAAGATTATCGAGATCAAACGGATCCTCGATAGCAAAGCCGGGGTTCGACGCAAGACAAAACGTTTTGCCCTTTACCGCGTATGGAGCCTTTGGATCGTACTTTGCCGGAGAAAATACACCCTTTGCCGAAAATCCAGACGCAGGAACCCCGTTCGCGTCGCGCCACCAATCCGAAGGCTTTTTCAAGGATTTTATTTTACGGGAATTCATACCATCACACCCTAACACACCACATCTCACGCAGAAAAGCGACCATGTGGGTTGTGCGTTTCATGGCCACGGAGTCCATTACGCACTACACCAATCGAATATCCTCCTCAATCTCTACAAACCGATCCTGATTAAAGTGTCCACGATCTGTAAAAGATCGAAATGTCACCTCTGGCAGCGCCAATTGGTACGACTCCGCGTTCGAGTACGGCACCACGACGTCGTCGATGCTGTGATACAGAAAAATCGCCCCTCCCTGCTTTTGCAAACCTCCAAGATCGTCGGGAAGAATAAAGTCAGCAAGCGGGTGTTCTGTTGGCGTATTGAACGGAGCAGCAATAAGGAACGTGGCGCGGATGCGTTTCGGGAACGTTTCCTCGGAAAGATATTTCGCCAGAAAAATCCCGCCAAGCGAATGGCCAACAAGAATTACATCGTCCGCCATCAGCGGCACAATCTTTGCAAACCACATCTTCCACTCCGCGTACTTCGCATTGTCCTTATTCGGCATGCTCGGTACATACACATCAAACCCCTCCCCCAAATGCTTCTGCAAGTTCATCTTCCACCCACCCGGTTTCATTCGTTCAAGATGCGCAGTTCTCGAACCCAAATCCGCGAGATACTCCTCGTACGAATCAAACGCATCACCGCCGTGGATGACGAAAAGTTGGGTCATACAACTTGGTAATGTAACTGGATCTCGTTGTCCGATAGCATCTTTGTTCCGAGCAGCTTCAGCTCTCTTTCAAATGATTGGCCCTTAAACAACGGTATGCCGTCGCCAAGAATCGCCGGTCCAATATCGAGATATATTTCATCGACGAGATCCTCTGCGAGAAACGCTCCATTGAGGATTCCGCCGCCAGCAACGATAACTTCGGCAAAATCAGACAGTAACGTAACGGCCTCTTTCGGTGAGTGTGCGATAACATGTCTTGGGTCGACGAGCTCGACGTCGTCATGGGAAACAACAACTAACTTCGCATCTTTAAACTCCTGAAATTCTGGTTGTCCTGTCAGAATGTGATAGGTTCGACGCCCAACAATAAGACATCCCGTCTTCCGCACAATCTCACAATAACTCGCAGCTTCTTCCTTCGTGAGCCAATTCGCATCATCGTTATTGTCCGCGATCATGCCGTTCGCCGTAATAGCCATGTAGAGAATGACCTTCATAAGCTACTCTCCGATCACCTTCTTCAACGCCGCATAGAGATTCTCTTCGATCTCGATCGTACCGGAAGCGAGCGCCACGTGGGTCATGCGGTTGCCGTGTTCGCCGGGAACGAAAATTTCTTCGGTACCTGGAGTTTTCTTGGTTGCTTTTACCTTGGCGATCATCTGCGTCACACCTTCGCGAACAGCATCAAGACCACCGAGAAGCTCGGGGTCGAAAGCTAGAAGAAGGTGGCCGCCCCAATTCTTTTCGACGTCGCCGATTCCAGTGAAATAGGAATTCACAAGTGGACCGGTGAGCGCCTGGACGATCATCGAGAGCCCTGATCCCTTCGGTCCTTGATCGAACGTACGCAATGCACCGCCATCGAGCACATCTTTTGGATGTGTTGTTGGGTTTCCCTCTTTGTCGAATGCGGTATCTGCGGGAAGTTCGCGTCCAGCGGTATTTGCCTCAACGACTCCGAAATACGCCATTGCAGACGTAGCCATATCGAGAACAAGCGGCTCGTCCTTGGTTGGAACTCCGACCGCGAGTGGATTGGTTCCGAACAAGGCCTCGAACGATCCGTACGCAGCTACCGATTCCATCGATCCGGCGAAGACAAATCCGATGAATCCGGCTTCGGCAATTCTCTTTGCGTAGTATCCGATGGCGCCAGACGATGTCGTGATGTGATTCACTCCAACGATTCCCATGCTATGCGCCTTCACTTTTTCGATCAAAAGATCTGTTGCTGCATTCACCGCGATCATTGCGTGAGTTCCGTGTGCGTTGAGAAGCGCCGAAAGCTTGGTATCTTTCTCGACAGTTACTTCGGTCGCCTCGGGCGACTTCGGGATACCGTTTCCAATAAGCTTCACTACTCCCTGGTTATTTCCTCGAAGCTGCGCGTACAAAAGTACTTCAAGGATCTTCGCGGCCTCGCTCTCCGTGTAGCCGTAATGGAGAATCGCCTTCCTCGTCACATCCCGAAGCGTATCAACAGCAATGCGCATAAAAACGATATTTTGAGTATGAAAACATTCTACCCTAACAAAACGTGCCTACAAAGCTCTCGCCCTCCAACATCGACTTGAACCAACGACTCTTTTTCTGTACAGTACCGGTCGTGTTTGGAAAGAGCTGAAACAGCGATATTCGGATGAGTACATGAGATATCATTGATGAGTGTAGAACACAGCTATTTGCGGCTAGTTTCGGCAAGCCAGGAGCAAAGTCGCGAGGCGTACTTCACAGTACGTTGAGCGACTTTGCGACGCGGCGAACCGAAAATAGACTAAATAGGTGCGTTCTACGAATATGGAGAGGTGGCCGAGTGGCTTAAGGCACAGGTTTGCTAAACCTGCGTACCGCAAGGTACCAGAGGTTCGAATCCTCTTCTCTCCGCCACAAAAACATCACCCAAAACGGTGGTGTTTTTGTTTAAACTATGGGAAAATTTCAAAAAACTATGTCACCAACTGAAATGACGATCCCGGGAATAGCCTTTTTCTTTTTCTGCCTACTGGTCTGGTTCGCCTTTCAACATCCAAAAGGATTCAAAAGGATCGTGCCGTTGCTAGAAAAGATTCTTTTGTTTTTATTCGGAGTCTGTTTTGGATATCTGTCCTATAAACAATACTTGTTATCGAGTCTTGATGGATCCGTCATAGGCAAAGAAACTCTGGTCTTCTTCTTTGGAAGTATGACCATGGATTGGTTATTTGTTTCTATTGCTTGGTTTTTATTATTCATTGCTTTAATTGGTCTAGAATTCGTCTATTTACTTAATGATGAAAAAAATCAGAATATCTAAATCAGCGATCGGGTCAATGATTTGCTATACTATCCACATGCTAGCCAAGAATGTAGAAAATCCAGAGGAAGAGGTTCAGGAAAGCATCGACGCTGGGGAGCCGATGATGAGTTGGGAATCGTGGGAATTCCCATATGTTGAGCGTTCCAAGCGATGGTATATGATCGCATCAACAATCGGGCTTTTCCTTATCCTCTACGCGTTGTTCACTGGAAACTTCATCTTTGGCATTATTGTGCTCATGTTCGCGGTGATTACGTTGATCCGCGATTTGAAGCGTCCATCACGGATCCCTGTGCATATCACCAGCAAAGGCTTGGTGTTTGGCGAAAGCTTCTTCCCGTTTGAAGACATTCGCGACTTTTCACTCACCTACGACCCACCAGACATCAACAATCTGTACGTGGATTTCCACGGCCGTTTCCAGCCAATGCTCTCCATCGGCCTGGAAGAACTGAACCCAAACGAGGTTCGGAGCACGCTCCTTCCCTTTGTTTTTGAAAACCTTGAACGCGAAGGCGAGAGTTTGACAGACGTCCTTCGCCGGGTGTATAAACTCTAAGCATTTTGTAAGATTTCTTAGGAATTTTACGCGATTCGATTCTCCAAGATCGAGTCGATTCACAGGAGGAATGCTCCAGTTTAGTCGAGTTTCGGTGCGCAGCAAGAAAAGCTTTTGAGACGTACTTCATGGTACGTTGAAAAAGTTTTCGCCGCTGCAAGCCGAAAATCGGCAAACTGGAGCGTTCCTCCAAATTGCGCCCGTAGCTCAGTTGGATAGAGCATCAGATTGCGGATCTGAGGGTCGTACGTTCGAGTCGTGCCGGGCGCACCATAAAACACCGTAATTTTGTTTTTGGGGGGCCCCCCGGCACTTACTTCTTCTTCACTCCACCCTTTGGTTTCTTCTTGTCTTTCTTCTGGGCGTTATTTCCCTTTGCCATAATCATTATTTAGTAAATGATAGCTCCATTATGCCACAAGTTCGACTACGCTCGGCGCGTAACCGATGTTCCGATGAAGCTGACGATGAAGAGGCCGACAGCACACAGCACGATGGTTCCGCCGGTTGCGAGATTGAATGAGTAGGATAGGCCGAGGCCGAGGAGGACGCTCAGCAAAGAAACGACGATCGCAATGCCGATCGTTGTTTTGAATCCGCGGTTGAATTGCGTTGCTGCAAGCACAGGAATCACCATCAATGCGCCGACCAGAAGAATTCCAACCACCCGCATCGAAACAGCAACCATGCCGGCCGTGAGGATCGCAAGAACCATGCTCGAGAGCGTGACGTTCACGCCGTTTGCCCTGGCGATGTCTTCGTCGAAGGAAAGAAGAAAGAACTGGGGATACATTTTTATCACTACCCCCACGATAACCACACCTATTCCACCAATCATCCACAAGTCATCCACAGTTACCGTTGTAATGCTTCCAAAAAGATATGCGAGCACTCCCCCGTTGAATTTCCCCACCACGCTCATCGCAACGACGGCGAACGCGAGGCTTCCAGAGAGAAACAGCGCTAATACCGCCTCGCCCCCGAACCTTCCAGATAGTCGCAGCTTCTCGATACCGATCGCAACGATCACCGAAACGACGATCGCGGCAAGAATCGGATTAATCCCGAGGATGATGCCAATCGCGACACCAGCCAACGATGCGTGCGAGAGTGTGTCGGCAATCAAAGCGTATCGGCGAACCGTCAGGAATGTTCCAAGAATTGGTGCCACGGTGCCGATGATGACTCCGGCAATGAGCGCTCGAGTGAGAAAATCGTAGGCAAAGAAGTCTGCAAACATATTAGTGCTTTTTACCGTAGTACCACGCAGCGGCAAACGTCGAAATCGGAACAGCAATAACGAGCGAGGCGCCGCCGACGATCGCACGAACCACTTCTTCCATCACGTACTCCGCGTTCAAGACAACCCACAGTGGCGGGCCACCATTCGCGGCAAATAAGAGAAACAGTGGGAACGAAGCACCGGCGTATGCGAGCGCCAAAGTGTTCACAAGGCTCGCGATATGTTCCCTTCCCACTCGGAGCCCTCGCTTGTAGAGCTCTTTTCTTGTCAGTGATGAATCGGCAATCCCAATTTCCTCCACCGCAGCAACTTGCGCCGTCGTGACGTCGTCGAGCACACCAAGGGTGCCGATAATCATGCCGCCAAGGAGAAGACCCTGAAGGTTCAACGATGGCAATGATCCAATTTGGAGATACACAGCCTCTTCAGTTCCCGATCCAGAGAGTTTCGCGAGTGTTACGGCAATAATCGAAAACACAACAGCACCGATGAGTGTAACGAGTGTCGATCCGAGAGCGATGCCGCTTCGTTTATTCACGCCGTGCGCGAGGAGAATCGATATCACCGCAATCGAGAACGCGCCGATGACGCTAACGGTTAATGCGTCGTGGCCAGCGATAATGGCTGGGATAACGCCGTACGCAAGAATGCCTAAACTTGCCGCAAGGCCAAAGAGCGACGTGACTCCGCGAATGCCGCCAAAGAGAATCGCAAGAAGAAAGAACGCCGCGAGGCCTACGAGCACGCCAGGAATACGGAGCTTATCCAGAATGACGTATCCTGATCCGCCGATGGTATCCGGCGCAACAATCACCGTGTCGCCAACCGCGAGTTTCTGCTGTTCAAACGCGCTGATCGACGTTGAGTATTCAATCATCTCGTCCTTTCCCGCGTCTGGCCCGTTGTTCAATCGAACATTCACACGCTGATACTTCTCGCTGAATCCAGGATCGGTATTCTCACCTTCGCTAAAGATAATCGTTACTTTCCCCGTGTAGTACGACGGCGAAGCCGCAAAAACCGAATCCGCAGCCGGCGCCTCGGACGCAGACGGATTCACAACCTCAGCCCGAAGCGCCATCGGCGACATCAAAAAGACCAATCCAAGTAAAAATACACAACACAAGACCTGACCCCATCGTTTAATGCCCATAGTGTTCCATTTTATGCATCACGTCGTCGGGGTGTCCGTGGCAGACGAGATGTCGGTTCAAACAAAACACACGTTCAACTTGATGAGCGATGGCGTCGGTATCGTGAGAAACGAGAACGATCGTTAATCGCTTTTCATCATGGAGCTTGCGGAGGAATGCGTAGAACTCTTCTTGACTTCCAGGATCAATCGCCGAGGTCGGCTCATCGAGAAATAACACGTCGGGATTACCGGCCAATGCACGAGCAATCATCGCCCGCTGGCGTTCGCCGCCGGAAAGCGTGCCGATTCGGCGATTGGAAAGATGAGAGATCCCCGTCGTCTTCATTGCATCATGAATACGATGATCGCGGTCGTGCGCTGATTTCGCGTCGAAGATTCCGCTCTCGATAACCTCATGCACAGTCGCTGGGAATGTGACTTCCCCACTACTTGAACGCTGCGGAACGTACCCAATCTTTGATTTTGGAATTTTCACTTCAACCGTGCCGTGACTCGGATTCGCGAGGCCAAGGAGGAGTCGAAGGAGCGTTGTCTTTCCTCCACCATTCGGGCCGATGATGCCCACGTATTCGCCGCGCCCGATATCAATCGAAATGTTCGACAAAATATCTTTGCCATCGATGCGATACGAAACATTGTGTAATGAAAGAATCGGCACTATTCCTGGCATACCATCGCGGCTTTGAGCTTAACTAAATTCTTCTCCATGATACCAGGGTATTCCAAGCGTTCGGATTCTTCCGAGGCTAAACTCTCAATTACATCGAGCACATCGCTCTTTGCACCAGTCTCATCGGCGAGCGTCTTCGCTAATGCCGGACTCGCAAGTTCTTCGAAAAATACGGTTGTAATGCTACGGGATCGAATCAGATCAGTAAGTTCGACAAGCTTCGAAGTCGACGGTTCATCCTCTGGAGAAATCCCGGCGATGCTGTGCACAGTGAATCCGTAACGCTTTGCAAGGAACCCGAATGCATCATGAGATGAAACGATCTCGGGAATCGAGCACGAAGCGAGTCCGGCACGATAGTCGTCATCGATTCTCTGAAGGACCGCGATCTTCTTCGAAACATTGTCGCGAATCACATCGGCATTCTTCGGATCGATGAGCTCAAGTTGACCGCCGATACTTTCGACGATCCGCTGCATCAGAACCGGATCGAGCCACACGTGAAGATCGGTTTCTGGATATTGGAGCATCGTCAGAACTGAAATCGTTGGCCCACCGCGATGATCGTTGATGATGTCGTCTGCCCATGCATCCACTCCGCCGTTGTTAATGAGAAGCTCCGCATCTTGAATCTTCTTTACGTCGTCAATCGTTGGCGAGAAATCGTGCGGTTCAAGACCTGGACCAACAATAGTGGTGACGGTTGCCGCAGGATCGAGATCACTCGCCATCCAGGCTAAAGGATAAATCGTCGCAACGATCGAAACCTTCCCGTCGTCCTTGGTGTAATCGGGAATCTGATTCTCTGGGAAAAGAGAGATATACGTGAAAGCCCCAATCCAGACAGCGATGAATGCAAGGGAAAACCCTAGAGCGATGCGCAGCTTTTGCATAGGCCGAAGAATTCTAAAGAATGACGGAGAATCGTAAACTTGGACTTTTTATCAACCTGATCCTCGAGTTTGTCGAACGGATCCGCGACATCGATGTCTGCGATGGCATCACATTTGATACAGACGATGTGGTGATGGTGATCTTGTTCCACGAATTCGTATCTCTGAACCTGATCATGGAAATAAATGGGGACGATAACGCCGGCCTCAACGAGGACCTCGAGCTCTCGATAGAGTGTGACCTTGTGGACCTCGGGGATATCAAATTTCTTGAGCCGACCTCGAATTTCGTCCACAGAAAACGGCTTCATATTCTTCGCGAAGATCTCGAGAAGCGCTCTTCGAAGCTTCGTCATGCGAAAACCTTCTGCAGCAAGATTGTAGCGAAGCTCTGCGGTTCTGGGTGTTTCCAGTTTCATACGCCATCGACCATAACGCAACTGAGTTGCGTTTGCAAGACCCCCTGTTCAAAACGCACACACCCAAACTCGCCGATAGTGTCTCGTTATCATTGCCGCCTCCACATCCATCCAAGGTCACCTCACAATCAGACCCCCTCCAACTCCCCCTTCGTAAGGGGGAGTGATGTCTTTTATCCCTTGGCAATACTTATTCTTAAAATCTCCTCAACACCCGCATCGCGCAAAATGTCTTCAGCAGCACCCATCGTCGCTCCCGTCGTCTCAACATCATCAAAGATCATGATTCTCTTTGGAACAGCGATTCCCGCTCTCAATGTAAACGGATTCTTTGTGAAACTTTTCTTTCTCAGATCATGCGACGTATTCGCTTGCGCAAACCATCGATGTTTTCGTTCGAGAAGATCCACGCTCGGCAGATGAAGAAGCTCGCCGATTGCTCGAGCGCCGTCTTTTGCTTGATTAAATCCACGCATTCGCTCTTTCCAGGAAGACAGCGGAATTGGCACGATCGCCTCAATCTTCTTTGCTTCGATCACACTTTTCCAAGAAGCAGCCCTTGGCGCGATCAGACGCACGAGCCTCGCAAGACCCTCCTCGTCGCCGTCGTACTTCCATGCACAAATCAGTTTCCGAATCTTTGGGTTGGCATACGCAAACGGCGGACCATCGAGGGATGAATCCGCCGTGCACAACGCACAAAGTAGCGCCCCTTCTGTGCCGCAATTCACACAATATCGTGGGAATACGGCATCCCAAATCACACACCGTCCTTCCAGGTATATCCGTCCACCAGCCACGTCGTTCCAGACTTCACAAGCGTGATAGTAATTGATTGATACTTGATCGTTGTGTTGCCCGGATCACCTTTCGACTCTTCACGCTGCGTGGTCATCGAGAGCACTGTTTGCGTAGACGACGCGCTCACGGTCTTTGGCGCTGTTACGACCAATGTAGAAACACCATAATACGATCCATCCGACGACGCACGCGATTGCTTTGCGAGTGTTTCGAGTTGCTTCTGAAAACTCGTCGTCGCCATCGGCAAAATGTCCTCAATGTTTGCCGCATCGGATTCCGACGAATAACTTCCTAAACGTTCCACAAATGTTCGCGCAACCGTTGTTGCCGACGTTTCTTTCACAACAACTGGCGCTGGAGTTGTTGTCGTGTCAGTAGACCCTGTAGCCGTCACCGACCTGTCCTTCGACGTTGTCACCGTCGCCGCGGTTGGTGTTGTTGCTGTTGGAGTTATCGCCTTCTGTCTCCAAAACAGCACAAATGCTGCGAAGAGCAAAAGGACTGCAATAGCGAGAGCGATTTCGATTTTTGTTTTGCGTTCCATACATTATGCATTTCGTTCTTCAGCCTGTTCTGCGGCCAAACGCTTCTTTTCTTTTTCAATTTCGAGCAACTGCTGTGGATTGGTGGTAACGATTTGATCTTCGGTGTAACTTGCGACGATCTTGATTGCGGCGTGTTTTTGACCCGCAAAGAAAATACCTTCTCCAACAGCAGATTCGAGCAATAAATACTTCTCGCTCTGCGTGAGGTTGAATGTTTCTGCAATACGATCAACACCCGCCGGCGATTGTTTCATCAACAGCTGCAGCGATGAGTTCGTCACGATCGCCTGACCGTACGACGATCCCAAGAAGTCGTTTACATCCTGTGTGATCGTCGTCACCCCGAGGTAATATTTTCGAGCGCGCTTCACGAGAGCGAAAATAAACTTTGCAGAATCCTCATTCTGCATGAGCCACCACGCTTCGTCGATGACAAGAATACGCTTCTTGCGTTCCGATCGGACGACGTTCCAAATGTAGTTGATGATGGTGTAAATCGCCATGGCTCGCAACTCGTCTTCAAGATCGCGAACCGAGAAAATAACGAGCTGATTGCGCATTTCCACCGTGGTTGGCGAGTTGAGCAATCCAGAAAATGTTCCACTCGTGAACTTTTCCAAACGCGCCACCAAGTTGTCACCACCGTTCATGCCCTGCAAAACTTGAAGCAGGTCTTCGAGGATTGGATAATCAACAATTCCTTCCAGCGTCGTTAAATCGGGCGTAATGTCGCGCTTTGCGTACGATTCTAAGAGCGCACGGTCCAGCAATGAATCTTCTTCTGGCGTAAAGCTCAAGGTTCCTTTTTCGCCCATTGGCTTGCCAATCATGATGCGAAGCAAGCCTTTAAGCGTAATGACCGCGCTGCGCAACACATCGTCAACCGATGTTTCGTCACCTTTCGCGCGAGGAAGATCGAACGGGTTCACCTTGCTGTCCGACGCAAGCGACACGTTGATGTATGTTCCGCCAACGGCATCCGACAGCTGGCGGTATTCCATTTCTGGGTCGATAACGATCACATCCACGCCCATCATCATGGAACGTAAAATTTCCAGCTTCACCGCATACGACTTTCCCGCACCAGATGTTGCGAACACCACCGAATTCGCGTTCTGCAAGCTGAAACGATCGAACAAAATCAACGAATTGTTGTGGCGGTTAATGCCGTATAAAATGCCGTTGTCGCTCGTGACGTCCGACGAAATGAACGGATACGACGACGCGATTGGCGACGTGTTCATGTTGAACGTAATCGCAAGCTCGTCGTTCAAGAGTGGCAATGTGGAGTTGAATCCTTGTTCTGTTTGGTAAAAACCACGCTTCGAATAAATGAGCTTCTGACCGAAGATTGCTTCAATCTCCTCCGTTCGTTTGTCGAGCTCCTCAACCGTCTTTGCGTATAACGTCACGTAAAACGCAAACTGAAAGAAATGTTCAATTCCTTGAGTAAGGTCATCACGAAGCTGCTCCACGTCGCGCAATGCGGTTTCGCGAATTGGATCACGAGGTTTGCCGGTTTCGTTGTCGGAAATGACCTGCGCCTCGAGCACACCAACCTTGTTTCGCAACTGCTTCAAAATCACCTCCGGTTTGATGGGATAAAAGTACATCGCAATATCAATAGTGCTGTTGTAGTTGATGATTGGCGCACCCCATCCAATGCCAACGTAGCGTGGATACGTCGTCACAAACAATGTCCGAACGTACATGTCGCCCAAATGCAAGTGCGCGGATGTTACTTCAAACGACGACGGCGCAATAAGATCGCGAACACTCACCGTTCCACGGCGATAAATGCGTTCTTCTTCAAGCGTGGTGCGTTCTTGCATTGCCCGCGCCTGCGCCTCCGAAATCGGTTTCGGCTGAAGGGTCACTGGAGCAACCTTTACGTCTTTGGGATTGTTTAAATCAAATGCCATACGCTAGAAATGGGTTTCCACACGCAACTTTCCAACGTCTACCAACTTCTCTGTGTCGTACACATCTGGGTTGTACGACGAGTAATACAGCTCAATGAGCCCCTGGGTATCAAGGAGCGCCACCTGTAAGCTCATGCTCCCCAAACCAGACGCAATTGTGGAAACCTGGCGCATGAGTGTTTCGCGACGAGCCTGAAAATTCTTTTCGTTCAGCTTAATAATCTTAGCCGGCGAAAACGCGCTAGAAAGTTTTGTAAGGAAACCCTTGCCCTTATCGCTTCCTTCTGCAGGATCGTACGGCACAACCACAAAGAATCGCTTTTGCATGATTTGCCCAAGCTCTACAAGTTCCTTGATGAACGACGTATAATCGCGAATCTGCGTTCGAAGAAGCTCGTTATGAATGGTGTCTTCTTGCGCCTTCAAACTTGCAAGATATCCATCGACATTCATTCTGCGCGACTGAATCACCACCTGAAGCGGAAAATCCAGTCCATTCAAAAATTGCATGTACCCCTGAATAATTGCCTGCTGCTCGTCTTCACTTTTCAACGCAAAGTTAATACTCGACACCATCAACACCGCACGAAGCGTGCCGTCCTTCATCACAACACAATCCTCACGAATTTCAGCAATATCCAAATATCGCTGTGTTGGCTGACCAGATTTTGGCTTTGCGTTTGCCATAGTTAGACATCTTCATCTGACGCGTACACACCGCCGGTGTTTACCACCAATGTCAGTTCGTTCAGGCGTGATCGTTCGAGCGGCGCCTTTCGCACTGGCGGTGGAGCAACGTCTTCCTCAACCGTCTGAAGAAACATCCGAATGTCTGAATCGCTCAATGTTTTATCCCAAATACGAAGGTGCGGTTTACGGAATGTCTGAATGAAATTCAACACAATAAAATGAAACGGCTGACCGTTTACCTTTGCAAAAGAAAACATCAGTCCCAGTGCAAGAATCGGCACACCGAGCGCGAGAACAATGATGAGATTAAGAAAGACGCGATAGATGACGAACTCCACAAGAAGCACGCCAAGCATAATCAAAAACTGTCGCGCAGTAATTGGCCCGATAATCTTCGATTCAACATCGAGAAATTGCGGTACGACAAATTGATTCTGACCAGCCATGACCAAAGTATATCACCTAAAATCGCAATCGCTCATTCAGTGCGGACACGGCGCGAATCTCTGCCGGGCTCAAGCTTTCTTCACCGGCGCTACGGCGGCGCGTGGCGATTTCTGCAAGACCAACGCCTTGAGTAAGCGCGTCAGTCGTCATGAGCACATACAATTGATTCATCGGACTTTGACGCCACGCCTTCACACCCTTCACACGCTCTTCGTACGATTGCGATTCGATAGTTGAAAGAATATCCTCAATCTTCTGTGCTGCGTCTGCAGGAACCGTTGAAAGTCGTCGGAATTCCACCGGCGTCATGGTCGCGAGCTCGTCAATAGGACCAACCAATCGTTTTACCGTTTGTACATCCGTCATCGGCCTCATCGTATGTTGTGGTGCGACAGAACCTACCGTCAGCATCGGCTTCACTGGGACCGGCCTGCTCGCAACCGCAGCTTCCATGAGCTTCTCCTCCGGAATCGCCTGCGCTTGCTGAGCGGTCTCTTCCTTCACCGACCGCGCCAAACTCACCCGAGCATCCGGCAAAATCGGCTCAAGATGCTCCGACGATGCATCCTTGGTGATTGCCGCAAATCGCTTATCGAGAACGTCATTTTTTGGTGGTGCGGATTGCTCCGTTTTGCCCACTGCCCCTTGCCCCTTGCCCTCCCCCGACGACACAACCTGCCTCGCCTTCTTCTCCGCCTCCTTCAACTCGCCCTTCCATGAATCATCGATATGACTCGTCGGCACAGGCGCTTTCGGCGCATTGATGATGGGAAGTTCCGAAGTAAGTTCGTGGGATGGGGAGAGCTCAAGAACTGTCCCGACCGCAGCGACCCCCTCCGACTCCCCCTTCGTAAGGGGGAGGGATGTCTCCGATTCTGATTTCGCAAACTGTTCTTCGATTTCTTTTACCGCAACTTCGCCGCTGTTCACAGTTTCACCAACACCAAGTTGCCGACTTCCAGGCGCGCCCTGTTCCCCTCCACTAATCACATCAATCGTGTCTCGGCTTTCATCGATACCAGCAAGAAGCTTCTGCGCGAGTTCTGGTGACAATCCCAGGCCGCCGATCGTCTGGCCGCGCGAAAAAAATGTCAACGTGGATTCCTTTGTTTTTTCCTTGTTCCAATATGCGTACAACAAGAATGCGCAACGTTTAATGAGCACTTCCGAAAAGTTCAGCTCCAATTTCTCATCGAGCTGCGCAGCAAATGTCTCTGCGCTCATCTTCGTTTTTCCAACACGTGATTTTGGATACTTACTCAAATCCCCTCCCCATTCAGTAATCTGCGCCGCGACACCAGGAATGTATTCTTCCAAAGGCAACAAACGGAATCCCACAACATCGCACGCAATTTTCTGTGCACGAGGAAGCTCAACGCCGAACGCCTCCGCAAGCATCGCCGGAAATTGGTCCACGGTTAACGCTCCGTCTAATACCGCGTCAGTCAAATCGAGCAACTCAATCGCACGATCCGTCGGCAGTGCAAACTTTTCCAGAATAGCTCGAAACACGGTCATCACTGAGCCGTCTGCAAGGAATGCCTGTACTGGCGGAATTTTGATGAGGTCTGCAATGGCCATACGGAACTATGTTGTTGGCGGCGGCGTCGGAGGCCCAGGAGTGTACCGTGTTCCGACTGGCTCTCCCGATACTCGAGCGGCCCCCTCAGCTGCAGCAGCCGCACGAGCCGCGGCGCCAGCAGCACCACCGGCATCGCTATATGCTCTGGCTGCCTGTTCGGGTGATCCTGGAGGAGAAAGGAAGCGGGGATTAATCCGAGACGCTGGAGCTGTCGCAGGGCTTCCTCCTAATGATGGCCGGCGAACTGGAACAACAGGACGAGGAACCGAAGCATTGGCTGGTGTCGTCCCTGGGCCACGAGTCTGCGTAATGACCGGAGGGTTTGACGCTGGAGCTGGAGCTGGAGCAGTAGCTGCGGCAGCACCAACAACAGCACCCGCGGCGGCACCAACAGCGGCAGAGGCCCCACCGCTACCACGCTGTGCATATCGGTCACCCGTTCCAAGCTCATCGGCGACACGTTTTAACGTCTTCTTTCGGTCATCCGACAAATCTGTTCTCCCCATTTCGGCATGAACCGCACGCTCCATCGTCTTCAACGCCACTGCAGCGCGCGCTCCATCATCACCCCCACTCGAAGATGTGCTTTGCAATTTCTTTACCGCTTCAAGGTTCACCTTTGACGTCGCAAGAGCGGAAGCTGCATTCGCCGTGTTGCCAATAGCGCCATCAAGATGACGAACGCTCTTGGAATCCGCCTCGAGCATCGCCACCCCACGCTGGTATTCGGCAGACTGCGGATCGGCTGCGGCCTGACTCATCGTAGAAACGAACGAATCTCCAAGAACACTGTTCGGATTAACCGCTGTCTCGATACCAGCGTCGTCGATCGCTCCATTCAACAATGAAGAAGCTGCGCTACCATAAACCTTCGCGCCATAATCCGCAGGAACAGACGATTTTACTGCCTCACGAACCGCATCTCGACGAGTAGTCCCAACGCCGTCTGCATCTGTTTTTGAAACCGCACCCGCTCTGACCAACGTTCCCATGCTCTGCTTCCGTGTTGCAGAATCACGAATGCTTTCTGCAGTGATAGTACCAATCATGGCATCGCGCTGCTGAATAGTTCCCTTTCCATGAGAAACGACATCATCCCAAACGGTAATATCCTTACCCTTGTCATCACGACGAGAAACCTGCTTCTTATAGAACGCAAGCGTAGCAGGATCCTTAATGGATTCCGTGGAAAGCATTCCAAGATTCGCTCTACCGGTCTTCTCTTGCTCCGTCCAAACCTTCTTGCGCTCCTCGTCATCTTTCAGCAAGTGCATGTTTGCGAACTTCGAATCCTGGAAACGGTCCTTCTCGGCGTCGTCCATAAGATCCTTCCCTGCGCCATCCAAGAACTTCGCAGAATTTTGGAACAAAAGGTTGTGCTGTCTCTGCGCCTCAGTCTTCGCGCCAGCAGCGTCCAAAATGGCTCCAGTCACTGGATGCTTCGTTCCAACCAAAGACTTCTCCTGGTTTGCCTTAAATTTATCGCGACGCTTCTGATCTGTTCCGAAGTTCTTCAAGTACGCGTTCTTCTCGTCAGGAGGAAGCGACTCGAAAGAGTTGCCACCAATAGCGGCGGCTGCATCGATCCGTGCCATCTGGTCGTCTGTGCGATCCTTCAGTTGCTCTGCACCCAGTTTTGCATCGTCCTTCATGGTGTGCTTTGCGCCCTTCACGATATTCCCTCCAGCTGCGGCAACCGCATTTCCAGCCCACCCAAGACCCTTAACACCAGCGGCGGCAGTCCCGGCTTTCGCCAATCCCATTCCAACACTCTTCGTAAAGCCCGGAGCGATTCCTGCCATATGCGCCGCACCCTTCTGTGCCTTATCGTTTACCCAGGCGCGCTCTTTTTTGAATCCTCCAGCGGCTCTAAATGGGCTCTTCCCAAGCCACTTCGCCATGCTCAAACCGTTCTTCTCACTCAACATGCTGCTCGCAAATCCACCCATGCCAGATGCCGCAGACGATGCCTGCTGCATACCGGCAAGAAGAATGGCGAGTGCAAGGAACATGCCCAAGAAGTTATCCAAAGAAAACATCTCCAGCGGAATACCAGCGTCCCCCTGAGAATCTGGCATTGGAAAATCTTCCGTCTGTGCAAGGTTCGATCCCGACGACGCGGCGAGCGCGAGCCAGAGGAAGAACACCATCATCGGACCAAACGTCAGCGCGCTTGAAAACTTACTCCACCATTGTGTGTATGTTGATCCAGCGCTATGGAATACGTCTTTCACCCCAATCATGAAAAACGCCATTGGCGACATGATGATGAGAATCCACAAAATGACGATGCGCCACACAAACGCCGCAGCAAGAAGGAACATCACGCCGAGAATTGCGAGCATCACAATGAACTGCAGATATGCGCCCATCAAAAATTCAAATGCCTCAAGGCCCGTTCCTGTCTCATTAATTTTATCGATGAAATCGGATCCGAACTGACCAAAGGTATTCAAGCTTAGCATCGATGCAAAGTTTCCTGCGGCAATAGAAACAATAGCGTTCACAAACGTAAACATCACCACCTGGCTAACATCAATCAAGAACCCGCAAATGAGCTTGCTGAAGTTCACTAAAACAATAGCGATGAAGAGCTTTGGCAACTGCTGGATCCAATTCGCCTTTTCGTATCCAATAATCGTCATGATCGCGATCACCATCAAAATAACCACCACGAACATATTCACCACATCCCGAACAAGTGACCAACCAAGGTTCGTAATGTGACTATTGTAAAAACCGTTGTAGCCAAGAACCGGAATTACCACGACCTGAATAATCAATAAAATCAGCTTTCCGACCGCACCGGTAATCACCTGAATGATTCCCGCTAGGGTAATCATTGTTGTATCAATTGGGTTGTTCAAGAATTGCGTGAAGAGTTCTCCACCAGCATGGGTGTAATGGAATGGAATGCCCAAAACCAGTACCGCCATCATCAGAGCGGTTACGGTTTTGTGTGTCGAGCACCAATTCGTGAATCGCCGAACAAGCTCCGTGAGCTTCCGCATACGAGACGAAGTATACCATGCGTATACTTTTAGGACTTCCCCATTTTCAACCCACGTCATGACGTCGCCATACACCATCGCCTTCGCAAATGTTCCGTACTTCGGTCCACGATCGAACGCGATTCTTTTTGAATACTTTGATGATCCAGAAAAAGCGTGGAACGCTGACATCGACGAGCTTATTGCATTCGGCATCAAACCACATGCTGCGTCGAGATTTTCCAACTTTCGAAAGCATCACGATCCATCTGAGTTTATCGAAACGATGGTGAAGCACGGCATTCGTGCCATCACGATTCGCGACGACGAGTACCCTGCAATGCTCAAAACCATCCACACTCCACCCACATTATTGTTCATCAAAGGTGTACTCCCATCCATCAAAAAGAAACACCTCGCGATCGTTGGCTCTCGTCATGCGACGGCGTACGGAATCCGAATCGCGAAAAAACTTGCAGGCGAATGCGCAAACGCAGGGATTGTCGTCGTCAGCGGATTGGCATACGGGATTGATGAGGCTTCCCATCGAGGGACGCTTGATGCGAATGGAATTACCCTTGCCGTCCTTGGCTCTGGATTCCTCGGAATCGATAATCCGCGACATCAGAAACTCAGCGATGCGATCCTCAGAGGAGGAGGCGCGATGATTTCCGAATTTGGATTCACGATGCCGCCGCACTACTACAATTTTCCTATTCGGAATCGAATCGTTGCGGGAATGTGCCACGGAACCCTTGCGATCGAAGCCGGAATTCCATCGGGAACACTCTTAACAACTACGTCTGCGACCAATGAGAATCGGGAGGTTTTTGCGATTCCCGGCATGATCGACTCCGCGATGAGCAAAGGAACCAACGAACTTCTCAAAAACGGCGCTCATCTCGTCACCGAAGCACGAGATATTTTCCTCGCCTTTGGCATGGACGTGGCACCCCAAGCCAGTGCCACTGCCTTTCTTCCCATTGGTCGGCCACCAGACGAGATTGCCCTCTTTGCCCAACTTGGTGCCGAACCGATTCATGTCGATACCGCTATCGAGAAGGCTGGACTATCAACCACCGCTGGATCTATAGCGCTCACGGGACTCGAACTCCTTGGAGTGATTGAGGATACTGGAGGGAAACAGTTTGTGAGAAAGAGCTAAAGGAATCTGAACTGATCCTTTGACGAGGTTGTGACGGAGGAACGACGACGTTACTGGCGTGAGCGGCGAGGATGGTGTGCTCGGTTTTTCGATTCTCGAGTGTAAAGACCTCTTTACATACCTTTTTGCGATTTCATTGGGCTTTTTGATAACAAAAGTGTAAACTCCTCTTTACACTCGCGGATTGCAGAATCGAGAACCCCCAAGTGCCGATCACGCCAACTTTTCGCATCCGCCCTCCCCTCCTACCCCGCTCAAAGGTTCAGTTTTAGGCCCCGTTCAGGTTCCCCTCCCTCTGTTATCATGCTATCGTCCGCACCATTCCCCTCCTTTCTATGTCCAAACTCCTCATCGTAGAGTCTCCAACCAAGGCCAAAACCATCACCAAATTCCTTGGAAAGGAGTACAAGGTCATCTCGTCATTTGGCCATATTCGCGACCTCCCAAAGAAGAGCACAGCAGTAGACGTCAAAAATGGGTTCGCACCAACCTACGAGATTCCCGTCGATAAGAAGGATAAAGTGAAGGCACTCAAAGATGCCGCAAAAGGCGTAGACGACATCTATCTCGCAACCGACGAAGACCGCGAAGGAGAAGCCATCGCCTGGCATATTGCCGAGGTTTTGAAGCTGGACCCGGCAACAGCAAAGCGCATCACGTTCCACGAAATCACCAAATCCGCCATTGCCGAAGCACTCGACCATACCCGCCACATTGATATGCGGATGGTAGACGCGCAGCAAACTCGACGCATCCTCGACCGCCTCGTCGGCTACGAGCTCTCCCCGCTCTTGTGGAGCAAAGTGCAGCGAGGACTCTCTGCTGGCCGCGTGCAATCAGTCGCTGTCCGATTAGTTGTTGAGCGTGAACGTGAGCGCCAAGCATTCAAAACCGATGAGTACTGGAGCGTTGAAGCAATTCTCTCAAAATCAAACACCGAGTTTCCTACCAAACTTGTTGCAATCGGCGACAGAAAGATTGACAAACTCGACATCACAACACAAGCGGAATCCGACGCCGTTGTTGCCGCGGTACGCGATGCGGATTTTGTCGTGAAGAGTATTGAGAAAAAGGCAGCAAGCCGCAAAGCTCCAACGCCACTCACCACGTCAACGATGCAGCAAGAGGCGTACAACCGCCTTGGCATGAGCGCAAAACAAACGATGACGCTTTCCCAGAAGCTCTACGAAACTGGTCGCATTACGTACATGAGAACAGACTCCACTAACTTGAGCGAACAGTTCATCGCCGCAACGCAGGAATACGTAAAGGCGCAGTGGGGCGAAACGTTCGTTACGGGCGGTATCCGATACCAAACCAGCAAGAAAGGCGCACAGGAGGCGCACGAGGCCATTCGTCCAACCAACGTAAATGCAACGCCAGAAAGCCTTCGTTCCGAGCTCGAACCTGGCATGTGGAAACTGTACGATCTTCTTTGGCGCCGCACCGTTGCGTCGCAGTTGCCGAGTGCAAAGCTTGAGCGCACCGCAATCGATTTCACCGCAAACAATCACACGTTCCGCGGCAATGGCAGCATCGTCGTCTTTGAAGGCTTTATGAAAGTGTGGCAGGCATCGGAGGATAAAATCCTTCCAACACTCACTGAAGGCGAGAACATCGGCAAAGCCGTCAGCGTTACACCAGAACAACATTTCACCGAACCTCCAGCGCGCTATTCCGATGCGTCGTTGATTAAAATCATGGAAGAGTACGGCATTGGCCGCCCATCAACCTACGCGCCAACCTTGAACACTATTGAAACCCGAGGCTACGTGCTACGCGACGACGGAAAACGGCTGTATCCTTCCGACATCGCGTTCGTTGTTACCGATCTCTTGAAGGAGCATTTTCCGCAGATTGTCGATTACGATTTCACGGCAAGCATGGAACGAAAGCTCGACCAGATTGCGGAAGGAGAGGAAAAGTGGAAGCAGGTGCTCGGCGATTTCTACGGCCCATTCCACGAAGCGATCGTTGGTAAAGGCGCCGAACTGACTCGCGAAACCATCATGAAAGTGACGGAAATTGGCATCGATCCCGAAAGCGGGAAAATGATCGTGGCGCGTACTGGTCGCTTTGGTCCGTTCGTGCAAATCGGCGAGCTCTCGCCAGACAAGAATGCAGAGAAACCAAAGCGTGCGAGCCTAGAGAAGAATCAGACCATCGACACGCTCACGCTCGAGCAAGCCCTGAAGCTCCTCTCACTCCCCCGCGTTCTCGGCAAACACACCAATGGGGACGAGATTGTGGCGAACGTTGGACGCTTTGGTCCGTATCTCAAATGCGGCGCGATCAACATCACGCTGCCGCCAGAACATCATCCAGCAACCGTTACTCTCGAAACCGCTATCGCGCTGTGTACCGAGGGCGTCGCAAAGAAAATCAAGGCGATGACGCCACTTGCGGAACTTGGTGTTGAGCCGGAAACGAAGGCGAATATCGTCATCAAAGATGGTCGCTACGGCGCGTATGTGACCGACGGGAAAACAAATGCAACGATTCCGAAGGGCACCGATCCTACGACCGTCACACTGCACGATGCAATCGATCTCCTTGTAAAAAAACGCAAAGCACCGAAGAGCCGGTGGAAGCGCAAAGCATCGAATGATGAATAGAAAACACGCGAGCCATTGCGGCTCGCGTGTTTCTTTTTCTCTTTCTTTTATGCCGCACGTTTCATCGCCCGTTCTGCACGCCGCAGAACACCATCCATCGCTTCTTGAACATTAAGTCGGCCTTCAGCGGCTAGGCGCGCCATCTCATCTCGCTCACTCCCGGTTAACGATCGAAGGTTTGAAAGAACCTGTTCGAGCCCCGTGACCGCAGCGGTATAGCCGTACGCAGATCCGATCATCGCCACAGCCTCCGCAGTATTCATCACCCTACCGCCCAAACTTCCATTCGCACGAATTCCCTGCATCGCCTCCTCCCATGTTTCGCGGAATACCGTTGCAACACGAGCCACAAGGCCAGTGTCGCCGCCTCCTGATACCGCTGTTTCAAATCGCTTTCGGAAGTCGCCAACGCCGTGCGCAAGGTTTGTACCGATATTGAAGGGAAGTTTTGAGAGCAATCGGAGTGCTGGCGATCCTCGACGGCCCGGAGCCTCGAGTACTCGAACCGATTGTTCAACGATACCGGCAAGCTCTCTGCTTCGTGCAACAGCATGTTTCCGGGTTTGTTCTGAGTACTGTTCAGTGAGTGCGCGAACCGATTCATGCAATCTCGTTTTCATTTCATTCGATAGCGGCTCACCATCTCTTGTTGTCGCCGTGGAAATCGCACGATCAAGCCGGGCAGCAACATCAAGATTTGCCGTATAAATACGCTCTGGATCCCCGGCGGCGCGTTGTAGTGTTTTCGCGTTTTCTCCCATGGCATCTAAAATATCTGCCGTAAGTAGCGCACGAGCATTCTGATCGCCAAACGATTCTGGGAGATATTGTGGAACGTCCGCAAAGGCTTTCAAGCCAAAGAACTTGCCAAGCACACCGATGACTCCACCGGCAGTTCGACGAGATATTTCTGGCGTTGGCGCGAATTCGGTTCGCGCAGCAGGAGTCTCCACCACAGCAGGAGCCACAGTAGCATCACCACCAAAGATTCGACCGACGGTATTTCTCAGCGAACGTGACCACGATGCCACGCGATCTTCTGCGTGCGTTTCACGAGGCACCTCAACTGGAGCTTCAATAGGAATTTCAACGCGAGCTGGCGCCGGAGCAACGGAATCGATCACAGGCTCCGGTCGAGCTACTGGTCGAACATCAACCGCTACTGGACGAACCGGAGGAACAGATTCAGCAGACGATGGACGAGGAGCTTCAACGCGAGGCACCGGTCGTGCTTCTGGAGCGGGTGCCGGGGCCTCGGCTCCGCCACCAAAGAATCCAGCAAATGGATCGGCGCTTTCGTTTGATGGAGCCGAAGCGGGGCGTACTGGCGCTGATTCTGCGCGGGACGTGGGAGCAGACTCGAATCGAACAGGAGCAACCGGCGCAGCGGTACCGGCTGGACGCGGTGGACGTGGGACTTCGGATCGAGGACGGTCAATGAGAGATTCTGGAGAAGCCGCCGAAGGAAGAACGATATTTCGACGAACCGGGACAAGAGGCCTTGGTGCATTTGGATCCACGGGGAATACGCCTGCAAGAATTTGCTCGATCTCGGAGAGGCCTTCCCCTGGAGCAGAAGCGGCCGACGTCGCAGCGGGAGCCGATACCGACGCAGCAGCTGGAGCTGAATCAGCTTCCACGGAAGGCGCGGGAGCCGCATCCGGCGTGCGAGGAGCATCGCCAGCCGCGCTGTATGCCGGAACGTTTTCCCGAACATGACTCGCGTCGGCCACCGGAGAATCCTCGTCTTCGCCCTCTTCCTCGGCGACAAACATCGACAAAGAGCCCTCAGCTCCAGCAACAAATGAACCAACCTCCAGAGTCTGATGTTCATCAGAAGCATGTTCTTCTCCAACATCGGCGCTTTCTACAGCAAAGTGCTCAACAGCCGCACGATCGTCTGACGAAAGCTCAACGCGCTCTTCGTGCTCCTCAGGAATAGCAACGAAAAACTCTCGAGGAATCTTCCCTTGTTTACTCAACTCTCTTGCGATTCCATTATTCTCATCCAACACCCACTGTATATAACGTCCAAAAATTCGCACGTGCGTCTGCGCGTTTGCCCAGTCGCCAATTGGCCTAAGCAAAGCTGAAGGAACTCCCGAAAGCGCCTTGGGGCCCACTGTCCAATATCCCTTAAAGAACTCGTGGAGCTTCTGTTTCCGATCTGATTGAGACGTGTCCGAGCCCATTGCATTCATCGCTCCGCTCCACGCATCCCGCTCACGACGCTTCCATTGGAAATACCCTTTCATTGTTCGTAAAACATCTTTAACGTCAATATTTGCCTCTACAGCGGCTTCTCCACGCTTCCCCAACAATATATCCTCCGTCTCTGTCAGGCGATCCCGAGCCTGCTCCAACGATGCAATCGCCATACGAGCAATAGAAACGTCCGTAACAAAATTCCCAAGCTCGTCATCGCTCATGGTCTTCCCCGACCGAAGGACGCGACGAAAATTCTGAAGAGATATGGAAGGCTTCCAGAACCGTGCATTCCGCACATCCCAAAATACGTCTTCTTCAAGCAGACGCACAAAATTTAACTGAGGAGTTTGAGGTAACGACCGTCGCTCTTCACGATCTCGAGCAGCTCGCTGTCGCTGATCTTCCCGTCCACGACGACGAAGTGCACGAAACACCTCCGTATGCGCAAGCATGTCAAAATCCATACGATGTTCCGCCGAAACCATTGCCACAAACTCCGCGTCCCCTTCCTTCACTTCGCCAGGACCGTACTTTTCTTCCAAAAATACTCCTCGATCTCCAATATCCGTATCCGAATTCCATAATTGGTGTGTTCGCGCAAGCGTGTTTCGCCAAATGTGGACAACCTCATGAAGACGTGCAGGCAACGCGGTCTCCGATGCCTCAATATATTCTTTTACTCGTTCCTCAAGAGTCCTCATCCTTCCATCAAATGCTGCACGCTCGGTGCGTACTCCGGCATCAATCTGTTCACGCGTAAGCGATGGAGCGCATTCTCGAAGACCTAACTCCCCCCTCCAATTTTCCACGAGTACGCTCAAAGTTTCGTCACGGATTTTCTCAAATGCCTGCTTCCGTCTTTCGCCGCGCAATAGTCGGGCATCGAGTACTTGCATTTCCGCATACACAATGCTCAACTCAAACGCCGGCAGCTCAGTTTCCCATCGTTCCTGGCGTTCTGCAGCCTTGGTTTGATTAAGCTCTTGATCTCGAAGATTCAACGCTTCGCGTCGTATTTCGGCCTGCACTCGCATCGTTTCTCGCAATTCTCGTTGATTCCGTGCAAGCTCTTCCCACGCATTGCCGATATCATTTTGTCGAAAAATTGGTTTTAGTTCCTGATCCCAATTTTTTATATATGTACTAAAATCATCTCCAAGAACACGGAAGGCTGTTCCGGCAGCCTCTAACTCTTCCGCCGTTACAATCGGCATTGCAAAAACATCTGCGGCCCGCGTACGAAAACTTTCAATCAAACTCGCATATCTTTCCCCGATCTCCTTGCGCGTTGCAAGCGCTTGATCTGCTTTGGCTTCTTTAGCCAAAAATTCCTCTTGCACCCTAGTTTCTGCCTCTTTTCCCTTAAGAATTTCTTCACGAAATTTTTCAATCTCGGTATCGAATTGATCAATGCGGCCTTTATAAAAATTCAGCATCTCAATTTCGGCCGGTTGAGAACCTCGTTCGGCAACTTGTGCTGCACTTGAATCGTGATTCACTCGAAAGGACGCGAGCTGTCTCTCCAATAATTCTATATTTTGACGAGCAGTTTCCCAATCACCTTGTCTTATCATCCTTCTTAGCGCCTTCAATATGCTCGTCGTACCTTCAAATAACTTTAGAATCGGTCTTCGCGCCTCTTCCAAAAGTTTCGCATTATGTTCAGCAATCAAACGATCATCTTCTTCGGTTCCTTCCCCGCGGGCAATGCGCTCATCGGCCTCGCGAGCACGCCGATCCGCATCCTCCCGTGTCTGCATCGCCACAAGATCTCGCTCTTTCTGCTCTTTAAGGACCGCTTCCCTTTGCACGGCACGCTCTTGAGCACGGATACCCGCAGCACTCGATCCAGCAAGCAATGCTTTTGTAGCATCGAACTCCCGACGAACTGTCTTTAATGCCGCCAAAATCAAACCACTCGCTACATCGCCACCAACAAAATCTTTCGCCGCTTTTTCGGCGCTGCGTAAAGCGGCTTCAACACTTTCCACGAGAGCATTGCGCTCCAACCCAAGTGGAAGATTTTTAATTTCACCAAGCTGAGCATACGACTCGTCTGTCACGGCTCTGATAGTATTCAAAATCCGTTCTCGCTCTGAATTCACCGCGGAATCCGGAGTTCCATCGCCTCCACCAGGAATCTTTCCCTTTTTGGTCGCCATACATCTTCAACAATTATTCCTTTTGTGCGGCCTCAGCCTTTCGAAGTTCTTGAACAATGCCGCTGATATCGCCCATAAAGGAAGTATCGAGTTGCGACTGAATCGCTGCGTACTTCTCCATAACGATACGAAGCTTTGCCACAGTATCAGCAACGTCGGCGCGCGCAGCCTTTTCCACAGACGTATCAAGAACCGCCGCAAGACGAGAAAGCTGGTCAAGCCGAAGTTCAGGCAACAGTGCCGCCCATGCTTCTTTTTCTTGCTGCGGCATACTGGACACCACCAATGCTTCAGCAAGTTGAATCGCAAGCCCTCGCGCCTCTTGAATAAGCGCGGATTCCGAAAACTGTGGTTTCGCCGTGGATGCCATGAAGTTATTATACCGCATTCCAAAATACGGTGATTCTGAACCTGAGCTGACCTTAGATGGCGCTCGACGAGCCAGAGCTGGGCGAGGAGAGTGTGGGAGGGAGAGATCGGAAGAAAGTAAACCTTTGGGTGGGTTGGGACGGAAATGGTGGCAAAAAGATATCATCGAAGAGCGGGGGTATTCGATTTCAAACAGGGTGCTTGGTAATGCGAATGCTTCGCAAACAGAAATCGTTGGTCCACGCTAACGATCTACGAGGTCGCAAATAACGCCGCCTACGATCGAAGATCACGCATTTTCGAATCAATTTCACTTTTCATAGATTTCCGGCTCAGATCACATGCTGTTGCCCAGTTTTAAAACCCAAAAAACGAGGGTATCGTTTTCTGTCGCAGTACCCCGTACTCTCCGTTCTGTTCCGTCCCGTCCCAATCCCTCAAAGAATCAGGCTGGATTCACCCCCCCCTCCGACTCCTCACTCTCCTCGTCCAGCTCGGGACTCGTCGAACACCTTCGTAAGGAAGGAGAGATGTCATCCGGAAATCTCATTCATTGACCAGTACTCCGATCAGGCATATGTTCGATATACTGTAGCTATGGATTCTACCAATTTTTCCGACCTTGAACGACGTCTCGACTCCCACTACAGCCAGGAGGATCTTGCGGTACTCAAAAAGGCATACGACTTTGCAAAAACTGCACACGAAGGGCAGCTTCGTGCCACAGGTGAGCCCTATTTTGTCCACAGCTTCTCCGTCGGCCTCAAGCTCGCCGATCTAAAACTGCCGAGCAGTGTTATTGCGTCCGGAATGCTTCACGACGTTCCAGAAGACACGGTGTTTACCACCGAAGACGTTGAGCGCGAATTCGGAAAAGATATCGGCTCCATGGTCGCTGCCATTACCAAACTCGGTCACGTCAAATATCGTGGAGAGCAGCGCTATATTGAAAACCTTCGAAAAATGTTCGTAGCGATGGCTGAAGACGTACGCGTGGTATTCATCAAGTTTGCCGACCGCATGCACAACATGGAAACACTATATGCGCTTCCAGAACACAAGCGCCTTCGCATCGCCAAGGAAGTCCTCGAGATCTACGCCCCAATCGCGAACCGGCTTGGCATGGGTGAATACCGCGGATTATTCGAGGACTACTCGTTTAAATATCTCGAACCAAAAGAATACAGCTGGACGAAGCATCTTTTGGAGGAGCGCGTAAAGAAGTTCGGCCCGTCTCTTGATCGTGCAATGAAACACGTCAGCACCGAGCTACACCAACACAGCATTGGCTACGTAGACATTCACGGCCGTGTGAAGCATTGCTACAGCCTCTATAAAAAACTTGAAAAATACAAAAACGACATGAGTAAGGTGTACGACATCGTGGCCATGCGCGTCGTCGTGAAAGACATCACCGACTGTTACGCAGTGCTTGGCATTCTTCACGGCATTTATACCCCGCTTCCTGGTCGTATTAAGGACTACATCGCGCAACCAAAACCCAACGGCTATCAATCGCTGCACACCACTGTTTTTGATGAAAGTGGGTCGATTTTAGAGTTTCAAATTCGTACCCAAGCCATGCACGAGGAGAGTGAATACGGTGTGGCGGCGCACTGGCGCTACAAAAACGGTGCAACACGTGAAGAACGCAACGTCGAGTGGATGGAGGAGCTTGCGCGTATCCAAAAAGAACTGAGCGCGAACGACTTCATGGCGCACTTAAACGAGCTCAAGCTCGATATGTTTCGCGATCGGATCTTCGTCTTCACTCCAAAAGGCGACGTGATTGATCTTCCAGAAGAATCCACGCCAATCGACATGGCGTATGCAATTCACACGGAAATTGGAAATAAGGTTGCGCAGGCAAAGATCAACGGTGAAATCGCATCACTCGACCGTGCGTTAAAGAGCGGCGATATGTGCGAACTCATCATCGACAAAAATCGAAAGATGCCAAACAAGGATTGGTTGAAGTTTGTGAAAACTCGTCACGCGCGAAGCAAAATCCGCGCAGCGCTCCACGGAGCACAGCGCGGACTTCTTTCAAGTATTTGGGGACGTGTCAAAAAATAGCCGTATTGTTTTCCACAGAACAACCACTCGGGCAGAATATTGCGGTGTACAATCAAAGAATCCACCGTAAACATGAAATATATCTATGAGCAACCCATTCGATAATGCACTCCCGTTTGAACAACATAACGAGAAAAAGCAACTCACAGGGAAATTCATCGAGGAGCTTGATTACGCCGGCTTTAGGGGTCGCAATTATACGAGTGACGATGAGGCATTTTCACATATTCAGAACATAATCAACGAAACCCGTCCTACCACAAGAGACGAAGAGATCGCCGGAGCGTTTCGAAACGCATTCATCGAAGCCATTCACTCGGGATTAATTTCCATCGCGCATTTTTACGTCGAAATTGCAGAAAGGAACGGTCTTTCCGTTCAGCCAATCGAGAACGACGAAAAATTCCTTGCCGAACTTCGTGCGTGCGCGCTGGAACACCTCAACCGCTACAAGGTTTTTGAGGCAGCTAAAGTGATACAAAAGTATTTCCCAAATGCAAAGGAAGATCCTGAATTCATGGACGCACTCAAGCGACGCACAATGAAACGTATCAGCCCATCCAGCTCCAAAGACGAGTCTGATCCAAGACTTCTCCAAGATTTTGAACAAATCTTTGATGCTTTTCACCTTACACCAGAGGAAAGAGAAGCGCTTTTACGCGTTTAGCTGACGAATCATTGCAGCAAGGTCTTCCTTGGAATAGCAATGAATCGTAATTGTGCTTTTCGCGCCGTGCATATCAATGGATACTTTGGTACCGAGCTTCTCACGAAGCGCGGATTCGAGCGCGAGAATATTTGAATCTTTTGAGACTGCACGTCTCTGCGAGGTTAACGATTCTGCCGAACGCACTGTGACTCCCCCACCAAGCATTCGCTCGAACAACTCGCGACGACGAGCATCATTTGGTTCGGATAATAATGTTCGCGCATGACTCTTGGTGATGCGGCCTTCAACCACTGCAGCGAGCATGTCGGTTGGTAAATCGAGTAAGCGCAGCGTGTTCGCCACTTGCGAGCGGCTCTTCCCTACTCGTCCTGCAACGTCTTCCTGCGTGAGGTTGAAATCATCGATCAACATCTTGTACGCCTTTGCTTCTTCAACAGCATTTAGGTCTGCACGTTGGATATTTTCGATAAGTGCAAGCTCGAGCTTCTGCTGATCGGTAACATTGCGAACAATGACCGGAACCGACTCCAGACCAACCGCACGTGCCGATCGCAAACGGCGCTCACCAGCGATGAGTTCATACTTTCCATCTTCGCGAACAGAAACCACCAATGGCTGCAAAATGCCGTGCTCCTTCACACTCGCCATAAGATCAGTGAGATCTTCTTCCGCGAAATGATGACGGGGCTGACGTGGATTTGCGACGATATCGGTTGGCGAAACGCGAAGAAGACGGTCGTCGGAGCCGGAGAGCGATCGGCTTGCGCCTTGAGCGATCGGTGGATTACCTCCTTGAGCAAGTTGAGCGACGACCTGATGCTGAGGGGAATTTTCCTCGCTCATTTCGCTCAAGCGTAGCGATCGCTCATTTCGCTCAACGGTATTCATCGACGAACCCGCCGGCGGCAACAACGCACCAAGCCCACGCCCCAATCCCCCTTGAGTCTTCTGCATATTACACGGCGGCAACGCCGGATTCTTCACGGACTAAAAATTCTCGAGCCAACCGTTCGTACGCTTTTGCAGCTTTTGATTCAGGATCGTAATGCAAAATCGTTTTCCCGAAACTCGGCGCCTCAGCTAAACGAACGCTTCGAGGAATCACCGATCGGAAAATCTTTCCCGGGAAGTGTTTATACAATTCCTGAAGTACTTGATTCGACAGATTTGTTCGCGGATCGAACATCGTAATCACCGCGCCCATAATACCGAGATTCGGCTTGATATGTTCGCGCACCAGGTTCACGGTGTGCATGAGTTGGCCAAGCCCTTCCAAGGCATAATACTCCGCCTGAACTGGGATGAGCACACTGTCGCTTGCAACGAGGCCGTTGATGGTTAAAAGACCAAGTGATGGTGGATTGTCGATAAGAATGTAATCGTAATCATTTCGAATTGGCATGAGCGCCGCTTCGAGCTTCCGTTCACGGTTGAATTCGGTAACGAGTTCGACAGCAGAACCGGCGAGATCTGGGCCGCCAGGAAGCAGCGCAAGGCCAGGATGGTTCGTACCGATAATCAAATCTCGCGCTTGGTGAGTCCCCGCTAATGCTTCATAGGTTCCCGAAAGTTCGGTCGGACTCTGCCCAAATCCACTCGTTGCGTTCCCTTGCGGATCCAAATCCACTAACAACACCGACTTTCCCAAATGCGAAAGATACGCCGCCAAATTCATGGAAGTAGTCGTTTTCCCCACTCCCCCTTTCTGGTTAACGACCGAAACGATGTGAGCCATAGAATGAAAGAAGTATAACAAAAAATCTCCAGTCTTGCGACGGAGATTTTTTGGTTGCGGGGGCCGGATTTGAACCGGCGACCTTCGGGTTATGAGCCCGACGAGCTGCCTGGCTGCTCTACCCCGCGGGGGGAGTATGCCCGAAATGAGGGCAAGGGGCAAGTGCGGTTAAAACGGTTGATCGCTGACGCTCGGTTAAGGCGGTTATTCCTACAGGGATACGGATTTACGGATCGCAACAAGAGAAAAGTAAATCTTTTCAGTCATACGATCAAGAACGAGAATATCATCACAACCTTCAAGATAACTTAAAGATTTGGCAATCTTGAGGCACGCGTCGACCTCAACGAGGGATCCGATAGAGATGTTCAGAAAACGAGCATATTCTTTTGGACTTTTGCGAGCGCTTCCTTCGGCGAGATTGAGAAGGATAGATGTTGCAGCCCGCCGAATCTGTGACGTAAGTCCATAACCTTCTTCTCGAGGAAAACTTTGTGAAATTCGATAAATGCCTTGAATACATTGATGGATAATAGGAACGATCCTTAAGTCTTCGTAGTGAAATTTCATAATAACCGTTTTAAACGTTTTAACCGTCATCGAAAACGGCGGCGATGTTTCCATCCCCGCCGCTCGTTCGTCGTTCGTTGTCCCCTACGGGATGTCCACTTGCAAGGTGCAGCCGTCGCTCCCCGGATCATCCACCTTGGCCACCAGCACTTCCGCGCCGTTGTACGACGCGAGTGGCGTTCCGGTGAGCGCGCCCGCCGGGAAGGGACCGAGGCAGCTCCAGTTCTCCACACCATCGCTCGAGAAGGTGTAGGAGTAGCGGAAGCTGTCCCCCGAACCCGCGTCTGCGATGGCGAAGTAGAGCTCATCGCTCCAGGTGCTCCACGCGATGTTGGAGTTCCAGCCGTATCCGTAACCGCCCTCGTTCGTGAATTCGCCCGAGATCGTCGTCCAGTCCGCGCTGTCGTCCAGCCACCACCAGAGCTCCAGGCCGATGCCCGTGCCGTCGCTTGCTTCCGTCCCACCGATGTAGGTACCGGCCGCCGTGGAACCGTTGTTCGTGCACGACGACGGAAGACTGGTACTCGCGGCCTGGTTTGCGCCCTTGCACGTGAGCTTTCCCCAGCCGTACAGGCCGGAAGACACCGCGGGCGAGCTCGTTCCCGGGAACACTCCGAAGTGGAGGTGCGAGCTAGACGTTTTCTTCCACGAACTCGAACTGGAGGTGCGGTCGTAGTCGTTCGCGATGACGCCGATGGTGTCGCCCGGTGTGTAGGATTTCCCCACCGTCACCGAAGAGCTGTACACCAGGTGTCCGTACACCACCACGAACGGCGTACCGGCCGCGGTGTAGTGCTGCATGGCCACGCCCATGTTGCAGGTGCTCGCGCCGCCGTAGTCGTAGCCCCAGCCGGACGTGCACGTGGAGTTCTGCGAAGCGCTCACGGCGAGCACCGTTCCGACACCGATCGCGTACACGGAACTACCGCGCGACGCGCCAATGTCGGTACCGCTGTGACAGGTATTCGTGTAGTAGCTCGTTCCGCACGCCCCGTAGCCGGCGTAGTCGTACGTGTCCTTCCACGCCGTCATGGAGTCGAGCGGGTACACGAATCCATTCCCAGCCGTAGTCTTGGCGAAGCTGGCCGGTCCGCTGGCGTCGAGCAGTGCTCCGGTATCTGCCGCATCGTCCACGTTCAAAGCACCGCCGCTATCGGTATCGTCTTCAATGACGAGTGCGATCCGACCAGCCTTCTCCCGATTCGCCTGACACTGATGGTCGCAGCACCCGTTCAGGCTTACGACGACCACGGTGAGGAATCCAATCCCCACCAACAACACAATCCGACCGATCATCACAACTCCCATGTCTGTGTTTTGGGATAGCCTTTGACCAGAACGATCGCAACGTCCCTGTTTCCTGGTGACTCGGAAACAGTGACGAACGATGTATAAAAGACCAAGAGCGCTGAGACGACTCGGAGAAGAAAGTGTCCCCACTATTTCCCTTCTCCGAGCCGCGGAGAACCTGACCATTACGCCGGCAAGAAATCCGCCTAAGGATGTTCTTGGATCGCACGCAACCGACCGATCGCTCCCTAGAAATTCTCTTTTGCCGACGGCCGTCGGCGCCGCACAGAACTGTTCTGCACCTATCGTGCCAAGCATTCGCATTCTCCTCAAATGGTTTTCGTCTGAAAAAATACAACACCGTCGGAGCTATTCCGACGGTGTTGTATTTACGATCATTTCCCCTCACTATCGTTGCAATTTTGTGTCGGAGCACGTCCGACGACAACTGTGGATATTATTTTCCGAACTGTTCTTTCGACAAATACTTCGCAACATCCGCGATTGCAATTCGTCCACCTTCACCAACTTGCTCCATCGAATCACGATGACGAAGCGTCACTGTCCCATTCTCGAGCGTGTCGTAATCGATCGTGACACACCACGGTGTACCAATCTCGTCTTGTCGGCGGTAGCGCTTACCGATGGATCCGCTCTCGTCGTAATCGGCCGAGATTCCTTGCTTGCGGAGACCTTCGTACAATTCCCATGCTTTATCCGCGAGGCCATCTTTCTTCATGAGCGGAAGAATCGCAATCTTGAACGGCGCGAGGTCGTACGGCGCTCCGAAAACGATACGCGTCTCCTTTTCTCCCTTTGCCGTCGTTACCTCTTCCTCGCGATAGAACTCGAACAATGTAAGTAAGAATAATCGATTGAATCCGCCGGAACATTCCACAATGAATGGATTGTAGCGTTCCTTTGTTTCTGGATCGAAGTAGCTCAAGTCTTCCCCACTAAACTTTGCATGGCTGTCGAGGTCGTAGCTTCCACGATGATGAACCCCTTCAACTTCTTTAAACCCGATCTCGCCGAATTTGTATTCAATATCCCATGCGTCTTGTGCGTAGAATGCACGCTCATCAAGTTCGTGCTGGCGCCAACGAACATTCTCCTCCTTTAACCCAATGCACTTGGTGTAAAAATCCCATCGATTCGCTTTCCACGCTTCGTACTGCGCATCGGCTTCCGCCGGCTTACAGAAAAACTGCACATCCATTTGTTCAAACTCGCGTGTACGGAACAAAAACTGCTTCACCGTAATTTCGTTGCGGAACGCCTTACCGATCTGCGCGATTCCGAATGGAAGCTTTCGTCGCGTTACCATCTGTGTTGCTTTCCAATCGAGATAGATATTCTGGCAGCTTTCGCCTTTTAGGTAAACGAGAGACGATTCATCCTCGACAGGACCAAGGTGCGTCTTCACCAAAAGGTTAAAGCGCTTTGCCTTGGAAACTGGATTCCCGTCTGGACTCTTGATCTTGTGTTCGGCGATAACATCATCGACCTGTTCTGGAGTGAGCGCTCCAGCATTTTCCATCACACCAGCATCTTCAATGAGATGATCCGCACGGAATCGACGATGAGAAATAAGGTCTTCAACAAGGAGATCGGAGAACCCACCAATGTGGCCGCTCGCTTCCCATACCTTTGGGTGCATAAAAATCGCGCCCTCAATTTCCACCATATCGGTGCGGCTCGTGACGTTCCAATAGCGCCACGCAGCCTCGAGATTCTTCTTGAGCAACATTCCCACTGGGCCAAAGTCGTATGTTGCCGCAAATCCACCGTAAATATCGCTCGACGGGAAGACAAAGCCTTTTTGTGTGGAAAAATTGACGATGGTTTCAAGATTGGTGGACATAGTGCCCCGAGTGTATCGAAAGTGGCGGAAATATGGAAGTCGGTTCTATACTGAAATATCCTAACCTTCTCCTATGCAAGTCGCTCTCGATCCAAACGCAATACCAAAGATTCCCGGTGCAAAAATCGCGATCCTACAGTCCAAATGGTACAAGGAGCAGCTCGATAGTATGTCCAAAAAGTGCATTGAGATGTTGGTTGTCGCGGACTGTCCGCAGCCGGAATTTTACGTTCTTCCAGGTTCTTGGGAACTCCCCCTCGCTGCACAAACCATCATTCGCAGCGCACCAAAGGATAAACCGTACGATGCGATCATCGTCTTTGGAGCAATTATGAAAGGCGAAACGTATCACTTTGAAATGATCGCCGACGCTTGCAGCAGAGACTTCGGCAAGGTAATGCTGGAAGAAGGTGTGCCGATTATTAACGAAGTGATCCCTATCACAAAAATGGAACAACTCATTGCCCGCAGTACAAACGACGGATTCAACAAAGGCATCGAGGCCGCCCTTGCCGCAGCAGAGATCATTACATGGCGCAGAGAACTAGCGCAACGAACGAGATAAGATCAGACTACAAAACCCCGAACAATCGGGGTTTTGTATTTCTAGATTAATAAATCTAGCGAACGCAGAACATCATGAGCGATCGGCGCAACGCTATTCGCCAGAAGAGGAGTCGTCATCCATTGCGCGCCTTCTGAATCGTGCCCGTCAGGACCGTGTTTCAGATTCGTAGCATCGAGTTCTACCGTGGTATACAGCGCGACATGATGAAAGGCCTTTCCCTCGCCTTCCGACGTCCATTGACACTGATACTCGCTCGCACAAACCGGCGTTTGGTTTAAAACTATCGCCCCAGTTTCCTCGTCGAATTCACGACGTAGCGCTTCCGCGAATGTCTCCCCTGGCTCCATCTTCCCACCTGGCAGATCCAACAACCCCTTATATGGTCCGCGGCCCTTTCGAATCATCAAAACCTTTCCGTCTTGAACACAGATTCCGTAAATACCTAAGTGAATTTTTGATGGGACCGTCGTCGTGTTCATAAAATGCAATCATGAGTAAAAAAGTTCATGAGTCGGACCCGCTTAGACTCTCTCAGGCCCTGTACCGTGCGGACCGCAGAGAGCGACAGAGCTCCGTACTCATCATCGCTCATGACCTCTGTATAAAGTAACACGTCAAGTAGATCCGCGCTTGTATCAAAAAGAAATCCATTCACACCATGTTGAATAATATCCTTGTGTCCGTCGATGCGAGACAGAATCGGAACCACCCCCTGAGACATCGCCTCAAGAATAGAAAATGGCATACCCTCAATAACGCTGGAGGAAAGAATGAAGCGCGTTGCGGCAAGATGCGAAAAAGCCTGTTCGTTGGGGATATTGCCTAAAAATGTAAATTCAGAGTATTTCTTCTTCAAAATGGGGAGCTCTTCTCCGTCGCCAATGACCAATGTCTTCTGCTCAAGATTCAACAATTGCAACGCCTTCAAGCTTTCTCCAACGCGCTTGTCCCGCGATATGCGCGAAAGAATAATATATGAATTCTTACGCTCCCGGGCCGTCACCTTTCGAAATGGAATCGCATTTGGATTCAAACGTATCCTTGAGGATGGAATGTGATACGTATCTTCAAGTTTAAATGTCTCAGAGGATCCGCACGCAAAATACCACGAACAATATCGCGCAAGAACACGTTCAAAAAACGCGTCTGGAAAACGGACGCTCCACTTCTTATGGATAGTGTCAAAGCCCTGGGGAACGTGAATGAGCCGACGAATGCCGCCAAAAAGATAGAGAATTCTTGCGAGCTTTCCAGCATACCCGCCATAGCTCATCACTACATCATAAGAGGAATTCGCGAAGTGCTTTCTGGATCGAAAAATATCAGCGATGAGAAAACGATATTTTCTTCGAAGTGGGGTAAATTCAACCTTCCCGAATCGCGAGAACTCCAATATATTTTTCTCTCGCCTCTCTCCGTAACGGTCTCGTGCGGTACTTGGTAAAAAATACGTTATTTCAAAACCCATGTCTTTTAAAACTCTCGAATCCTCAATAATGGACCGAAGGATTCCAGAATACGGTCCCTCGGTGATTATCGCGATTTTATTTCTCTTCCTCATAAAGACTTTGCACAAAACATACATCCGCCATCACCTTTGCCTCATATCCTTCTGGCTTTCGTGTCACAAATGACATCGCATGCTCCAATGGAATGATCGGCAAAAAAACTCGAACTCTTTCTTCGATCTCTTTTGCAGACATTCCCGATTCTTGTGCGTACGAGTCGATGACATACTTCACAACCTCATCCCTATTCAAGCGACGGTCGACGACAGCATCGTAAATAACCTTTGCCAAATCCTGAGCAGGATCACTAACATCGGAAAACTCCCAGTCGATAAGCGTAGGCTTCATGGTGTCTATCCCGAATAAAAGATGTCTCGCACGAAGATCTCTATGCACGACAGAAAAGTATTTCGTTTTTAGCGCTTCAATTTTTTTCTCCATCCACAGAACAACATCTCCAGAAATCTCAAATTCAGTTCCTTCAAGAGCAGCGATCTTTTGTTGGGCCCGCCTCTTTGTATAAGCACTATATTCAGACGCGCTGGCCCCGCCCCGAACGTGAGGCTGATCTGTTCGAATAAGGCGATGCAGTTCCAATGCACTCTTAATGAGCCGGTCCGTCATAACTGCCTCTGACGGACCCGAGGCCACGTCTATGTATCCCATTTTGATCCAACCCTCCTCTACGGAAGCGCTCCGTACCTCGGGAACAGCAAATGCCCTGCACGAACGTAATATCGAGGATGTAAGCCAGCCAATCTCGTTCTTGATTTCCTCGCCATCTGGTTTATACCGTTTCAAGAAATATGCGATACCACCCTCTTCAATCTTTTGGGTTTCATGCCACTGTGTAAGCGAGCCTTCTTTAAGGTGTTCAGCCATATAGATTAGGGTTCTAGACCGATATCGATTCAGATGTTCACACCGTATCTTACACCCTCCTTCATATACACGATCAAATACGCCAATCACAAAACCCCGGACAATCGGGGTTTTGTGATTCTTAATCTCTTCCAAAGCCTATAGATGAGGCCATTTTTCAAGCAACTTATCCACTTTTTCACTCTTTTCCTTTACTTTCTCCAATTTTCTGCTATTATCACCATGCAAGGTGCTAACCAGCACGTGCTCAACTTACGGTTCTAGGCGGTAATACCCGCCGGAGGTTCACATGTTCCTTTTCCTCATCGCGATCATCGCCTGCGCCGACGTCTCCGAAAACGGGAACAATGGCGGCTGCGTCGAGAACTGCGGCACGGTCGATCCGGCTTCCGAAGCCGAACTCGTCGTGACCGCAAGCTTCCTCGGCGTGGCCGAGAATAGCGACGTGGTGATCGACAACGAGATTGCTGGCAGCACCGGCGAAACGATCACGATCTCCGATGGGATTCCCACGGAAGTCGAGGTCGGGATCCTCGACGGTCCTACCACCACGGACGGAATTCCCCTCCACATGCTTGGTCCCTCGTGGAACGAGACCGTGTGGGAAGGATCCTCCGTGGTCGCGCCGAAGCAGACCGTGACCGGAAACCTCGCCGAACCCCAGACTGTCACCGCCGGATTCAACCTCTGGCGCCCCGACGAGTACTGGACGTGCGATGAGGTTCGGTCGTGGGAAGACGGAGTACACCCCGGAACGCCTGCGATGACAGCCTACACCGGTGGAAGTTCCTTCCACATGCCGGGTGTCGGCGTCATGGTCATCGATGGCGTCGAGCTCTCGATCGAAGATCACACGAGCGGCGAGTTCACCTCGCCGATCACCGCAACCGTCGTCGCAGTTCAAGACGAGGCCGGCGAGTTCTACGTCACCTCGACGTGCTTCACGAGCGACGGGAACGGCAACAAGGTCGATGCGGACGGCAACATCGTCTCCGAGTAGACCCACCGCAAGGAGAGCGGTGAACACGAGCGGCGGACCCATTGGGCCCGCCGTTCTTCGTTTCTATGGAGTTACAGTGATTGTACCATCGTAATAAACCCATGGATCAGTGGCTCCAGTGTAATCGCCTCCTGGATAATTCGTGTAATCACATTCATTTGAGTCTTCTGTGCTCCCCCAAGATGAACCGGAGTTAAAACATGACGCCGTTCCATCATCATTTGTTGTAGCAATCGTCGAATCGCACGTGCCACTACAGAATCCCCAGTTATCGAGCACCTGTACGCGAGGGCGGAATGTACATGATTCTCCTCCATCTTGAGTACACGGCGTGTTGTCGTAAATGCCGTCGCCGTCGGTGTCAGCACAGACGGTGATAACTTCCGTGGTATCACAGGTATAGATGTGGCTGTAGCTGAAATAATTTGGATCGCAGCTATCTGTGTTCATGCCCCAGGCGTAATCCGAATCCGTTACTGGCTTTTCACAAATCGACGTTTCTTTTCCGTCTTCCAATCCTCGATGATTTTTATAGAAGTTATCTCCTGTTTCTGATCCCTTTGCGCCCGAATCGTCGCCCCAATCAATGATAACTCGACGAAGCGGAAGCTGGTTCTTATCTGCAGCTGCAAAGAACTTCAGGTATGCCCGATAGAATGATTCGCTCGAAACATCACCCTCATTCTGATCATTCATCGTTAAACCGTGTGTTTGATCTTCTTCACATTCATCGTTATAACAATTATCCACGTCTACTGCCCAAACTGATGGAGGTTTTCCATTCTCAGCACGAATGTCCCAACCCGCACTTGTGTTATTGTCATTGCTTTGCGCGTCACTCATATATGCACCGGATGTTGGCGCCTCTCGAAGCGAGAGTGAGCCGCCATATGTACTCGTTGTGTCAAAAACACCGTCGTCGTATTTTGACCAATCTAAACGTGTCGCGAACACCTCTTCGAGCAATCCATCATGGATATTTTCTGTTATTCCGTCCGCAACCCGACCAGCGGAACTCGAATCAACACCAAAGAATGAAAATGATCCGCTCGTTGCGCCGTTTGCCCAATCCACATATCCAGAAACGTCATAGTACAAGCGCGATTCTGGATCGGAGTCGTACGATGACACTACAGTAGAAAGGTTTGAGGTTGAGTATCCACTTTCAGAACACACGGCTTCTCCAGTTGCACTATCAATTTCTGGAATGACGAAACTACTCAATCCTGTACCAGAGTCAGCCTCACACTGTGCAAATGATGTTGGGCGAGCATCGCCATAATAGTCATTTTCTATGGACTTCATTGCACCAAGAGGCACCGGCAAGGTATCAACACCATCAAGAGTATATGTGAATTTGTTCTCATCAGGAACGTAGCCTGACGTGTCCGCTTTCGAAACATCCGGCCGCAATGTCATGATGGAGTTTTCGTTCAATAATCGATCCGTCCATGGTGCGCCAATATCACCATTCAAATCGCTTGTTGCAGTTTTCACCGCCTCTCCACAGCCAAGATAATATCGAGGTTCTGCAAAGTCTAAGTTATAGAATCCTTTATTATCAAGGAAGCCGTCAGCGATTCGCAAAGAATCTTGCGGGAATTCGTACCCTGTATATACCGCTTCAGATGTTCCAAGCATTGAGCCGGTCATGTCCGACCAATATGCTGGACCGGAAGACGATGCCGACGTTGGAATATTTGGATATTCAAATCGGTACACTTCGCGGCCCACTGAGACACACCCTTTTCGCAGTGCGATTTCCTCCGCAAATGTATCGTAATCCGCAATATAATACAGATCCGTTGTAGACCTTATCTCTGTGGAATCCGATCCAGAACTCTGGAGATCTGAAACATACACCGTGAGCGGATTTGTAGTCGTTTTGTCGTAATTTGTTGGCGGGGTGCACACACCACTCGAATCTGATGTCGTCGCTCCTTCCGGAACACAAATAAGTGGACAACTCGGTTCTCCCTGATTACACGCATCAGCATATGTACCGAGCCCATCTGATTCCTCTATTCCATCCGCATTATTCCAATCGGACATCGGAGCACCAATAACAGCATAGTATCCAACAGGACAGTACACGTCTTGATGAAGGCACAGATCTGAAACGCGAGGATCCTTTGGCGTCGTTGCTGCAGCCAAATCGTCTGCTGCGGTTCCAGATCCATTCGATATTTCCACGCAAGCTATTGAGAATTTTGTTGGATTATCCTCATCTGAAGCATCGCTCGTTGTCAGTTCATCGGCAATGTGACTCGTATACACATTCTCATACAACTTTGGATCATCACAATAATACGTATCCCCGGTATACCCAGCGCCTATGTACTTTGCGTACAAATCTGTTGATCCTTGGAGCTGATCCACCGGCAGCCATGTAACACACGCATTCAGATCACGATCCCCAAGGATGTTCGTAGATGTGTCGCGCTCCAAACAATAGCCGTCCATACCAAGCACGTCGTCGGTTTTTGTTGGATAATCGCACGTTCCTCCGCCATCAGCACACGTTGAATCTGCATTAATAATAGCGTAACGCCAATCGCTAGAACCGGAATCGTAATAGTACGTTGAGCTTGAACTGCAGAAATTTCCATCGAACGTTCCGCCATTACAAACCCCAATTGCTCCATTATCAAATGGGAACATCGTGTCAGAACCAAAGTACTTCAAAGTTCCACCGTACGTTACCTTCTTGTAAGAACACGAACAGTCTTCCCCTTCGATGCACGTTTTTGCGTTATCAAAATTCTGCACATACGTTTCCGGCATTGAACTGTACGTCGGGTTATCTGCGTCGCTGTCATTCACATCTTTCCATGTACTCACCACACTCGTTGGGAATGGGCTGTTGATTTCTGGGTATCCACGGCAGCTCTTTGCTTCCGCAGTTCCCGTATCGAATGTGCCACCAGTTGGTGTAAGAACGCATTCGTCGCGCATACAGGTTCCCACTTTGTAATTTACGGATGTGTAGAGCGTCTCATCGAGGGCACACACGCTGGAATCTTTGCCATTATAGTCATCGATAGCCGCTCCACTCCCCGCGGTTGCGCAGTAGCCGCCTAGGCAGGCTTCGCCGGTGGAACAATCCGCGCTCGAAGCACAAAGCGTGGTGGAAACGGCGTAACAGGTTCCAATCAAGCACGATCCTCCAGTTACGCCACAGCTATCGCTTGCGGCACATGGTGAGCCAGTGTTTTCGCAGTAACCAATTGAACAATTTTCACCGTACGCAAGGTCGCAACTTCCTGCGATGAATGCCAAACGATAATCTGAATCGTCCGCGTTCGGACACAATGCGTATTCCCCTGCGGTTCCGCCACACTGTTCATCGTCAGTACATTCCAGTCCGTTATACGAATCGCCTGGGCCGGTGTTACAGGTTCCGGAAGGCGCTGCAACATTCTTTTGCGTAAGCTGATCCACCGGAAGCGATCCTGGAATTGCGTAGCCCGAATAATCGTCACCATACCAGGAAACGTCGCGCTGAGAATACGTATCCGCATCAAGAACAACTGCCGCGTCGTCTACTTTCCATGCCGAACAGAACGACGCGTTGCCGCTCGTGGAATATTCCGTACACAACCCGATGTCGCCACAAATCGTCTTGTAGCTATTGGTGCGCTCATCCCATGTGGTCTGTGCGTCGGAACAGCTCAACCATTCGCTACATTCGCGATCTCGGTTCACTTTGAGCACCATATTCGCATCGTTTTCCAAACGCGTTGTCGTTGTGGTGCCGTATCGTGACGCGCAGAATCCATTCACGGTTTCTCCAGATTCACTGGTGAGCGGTCGGCAATCGGAATCTTCGTAACATGATCCGTCAAAGATGTACGCGTCTCCGGTGGCGCCGTTAATGTCGTAATATGCATCCGCGTCGTACCAACAACGGTTTGCGCACAAATCAACCGTATCCCCCGATGGAGTAAGGATTGTGGACGTATTGCTACAGTCGATAGGATCCGCCATGCCATTTGGTGCACCACCAAACAACGTATCAGCGTGCTTGCTTGCCACGTATGATGCGCTCATGTTGTACGTCTTCGACGGTTCCGATGTGTCGTTAAACAATCCACAGCCTTCTTTCTGGCTCACCTGACCATTACACTTCTGACTATCTGGCAGGCTATTGTCTTCAAGCGAATCGTTATTCAGGTAGTAATAACTCGTGCCGTCAGCGTCGCCGTACACCTGATCCGTTGAAAGATCGGTGAGATCCTGGAATTCCGAACAGCTGTCGTATTTCGTGAGACACGTTCCCACCCAGTTGTTGTAATCGTCATCCCCGTTCTTCCAAATACCCGACGTGTCGCCGCCAATAACGTATTGTGGATTGCCGTCGGCATCCGTTGCACACAGTTCATCTTCACCCGTCTTGAACCAACCGCTGTACGTGACGTTATCAATCGTAACGTCTGTGCGGTATTCACACGTTTGATCCTGTGGTGTTTTGAAGTAATGTACCGAACTGTTCTTGTCAGTAAACGCATCACAATACAATTCTTTCTCAGAACACAATGTTGCAGCGTAATCCGCCGGAGTATTCATGAGATACGTTGCGGTCCAGCTCGCCACCGCGGTGTGGTCCTGGCTAAACACCGGCAACCCAACTTCCATACATCCGGCAACGTCCGACGTACACTCCACATTGCTATTCACTACGAGAAACACATCTTTATCCGCTGGAGAAACAACGGTGGATGCCGCATACGACAAATGCGGCGAACGCGAGCCGCTCGCAGTGAATGTCGATGGCGGCAGGTACCAATCAAGGTTGAATTCACAGCTGGTTGACCCAACACCAATCGTACAAAGGAACTGGCTCGATGTGTCGTATGCCGTCAATGCGCTATTCAACGCGTAGTAACACGACGTTGCCGAGAGCGCCGGTTCACCGTCGATAGTGGAACAGGAGCCGCCGTACACCGCTGCGGTCGTTGCGTCGGATTCTTGTGTCATGAAGTAGGAAGAGCAGCCAACCTGCGATTCTTCACACAATGAGCTAAAGCTCTTCAAGTCCGAAACATCACCGTTCTGATCCGTGTATTCCTGACATCCAAGCATATACTGCGGCGACGATGTGCCTTCCACGGTTTCGTCACATTCTGCCGGAGTCACCCAAGAATCTTTGATGACGTCGATGTTATCTTCACCCTCACGAAGCACAACATTATCAATGAAGAACGTATCCGACCCAGATCCTGGCGTGAAGACGAGCGCCGTAGATCCGTCGCCAAAATTTGGATGGTCTGTGCCGTTCATATCGAGCGGACCGTATGTGTATTCATTCCAATCTGTTGCAAGATCGATAGAAGATTCGAATGCCGTTCCAATAACACCGGCACCGCTCACAACCGTTCCAAAACCCACCGACACCATTCCCGTGCCCTTTGCCCAGAAGGAAATGGTGTACGTTTTATCTGCAAACAATTCCTGGCTCAATGTTCCACAGGAGTATTCGCCGTTCACAATGGTGCAGCTTCCGCCAAGCGCGCCGGTGGTGCTCGCGCAGCCTTCGCCGGTTGTTGCTTCTGCGCACGCTGTTGAGCTTCCGCCAACGTATGTCCACACCGATTCACCATCAGACGACAACGAATGACCGTCTGTCGCGATTGATTCGTTTGAAAGTGTGACGTCTGATGCGCTCGCCGCGTCCCAGTTGGTCAAATCACCGTTCTCAAAATATTCCGTAAAGGCCTGACGGCTATTGCGGCTACGTCCACCGGTGTATTCACGACATCCGGATTCTTTTTCTGAACATGTTGCGCTCTCGTCAGCATAGCCGTAATAACGGCATTCTGACGTGGCTGAATCGAAGAATCCTCCGGACTCTTGGCAATTCGTCTTACCATCATCAACACCGTTTGCATCATTGTCATCACCAAATCCAACGAGATCGGTCTTTCGATACGTCACACAGGAGTTATTGACCGTAACAGTCTTCGACCACAATCGATAGTGAATAATACCGCTCGCGTCGTAAAATTCGCGGCAATCTGGGTTGGTGATGGTGTCGTCGTGTTGGTCGCACGATGCGCTGTCGGTTTCCAATTTGCCGGCTGTAGTTTCGTCGTCGTTACATGCAATGCCCGTTGCGGTTGCAGACCAATTCGTACATGGCGCTGACTGTGGTGCGTCGTCTGTCTCGCCGCTATCAGCATACGTCATTGGAGCATACACAGGATCGATATCC
>ERZ1292630.110-Hain-H41-02um-R3-110-length-91642-cov-10_pt1 | contig 91642 bp, 92 predicted proteins | sample MGYA00564408_ERZ1292630 | MGnify/ENA primary metagenome ERZ1292630 (study PRJEB36523, sample SAMEA6512641) | groundwater metagenome | collected 2019-01-08 | study: AquaDiva: Metagenomics assemblies of 32 groundwater samples
TGCCGCAAGCCTGATCTTTCGACTCGGGTGTCTCACCGGGCTTGACAGGCTCCGCAAACGCGAGGTCCCCCCTGTCAGGCTCGGGCTGCTGAAGTCCAGCGCCACGACAGGAGGGACAGATTGCAGTCTGAGGACACCTGGATGGAACTGCACGTGCTTCACCGCCACGGCTGGTCGATCGCCGCCCTCGCCCGGGAGTTCGGGCTCGACTGGCTGACGGCCCGGCGGTACGCGACCGCCGGCGCCCCGCCGCGCTATCGGCCCCGGCTCCGACCGGCCGAACTGACCGCGGCCGGGCTGGCCCACATCGAGCGCCGCCTGGCCGCCTGTCCGGACCTGCCGGCGACGGCCCTCCACCGCGAGCTCCGGGAGGGATACGGCTATCCGGGCTCGTACAGCAGCCTCCGCCGACGGGTGGTCGAGCTGCGACCGACCGAGACGGGTGAGCCCGAGGTCCGCTTCGAGACCGGACCCGGGATCCAGACCCAGGGCGACTGGACCGACTGCGGGACCTGGCCGCTCGGCGACGGCAGCGCGACCCTGTACGCCTTCGTGGCGATCCTCGGCTCGAGCCGGATGCCGGCGGTCCGGTCCGGCTGGCACTCGAGAGGGTCATCGCCGATCCGCCGGCCCGTGACGCGATCGCGCGCCGTGGAGGACGGACGGCGCTCATCGTGCCACTGCTGGCCGATGACACGCTCGTGGGCGCGCTCCTCGCCGCCGTCACGCATGGCCCGGGTCGGATCCTCGACGTGGCGGAGGTTGGGAGCCTCACTGACCTCGGTCAGGTCTGTGCCGCGGTCGTGCAGCGCGCGCTCCTGGCAGATGAGACCGAAAGCCGTCGGGCGAGGGAGCGCGTCGGCCTGGTCCTCGAGCGGCCCGAGCTCCTCGTTCCGGCATTCCAGCCGATCGTTGCGCTGGTTGACGGTCACGTTGTGGGGTACGAGGCGCTGAGTCGATTCCAGGCCGAGCCGTACGAGCCACCCACTGTCTGGTTCGCCAATGCGGACCGTGTCGGACTGGGGTCCGAACTGCAGGCACTCGCCATTCATCGAGCGCTGGCCGTCGCCATGGCCGCGGGACTGCCGGACGGCACGTTCCTGTCGCTGAATGCCAGCCCTCGTCTGCTGGCGGACCCCTTGCTGGTTCGAGCAACAAGCGGCTTTTTTCTCGAGCGGGTTGTGATCGAGATCACCGAAGAGGAGGCGGTCGGCGACTATGCGATCATGCGCGACACGCTCGCTCCGTATCGGGCGGCAGGCGCTCGGATCGCGATCGATGACGTCGGCGCCGGATATGCCTCGTTGCGACACCTGACCGAGCTACAGCCTGACTTCATCAAGCTGGATGCGCTCCTGATGCCGCGCCTCGGCAGTGATCCGGCAGGCCGAGCCATGGTCCGAGCGCTGTCCGGCTTCGCCGAGGAGATCGGCGCGGTCCTGATCGCCGAGGGCGTCGAGCGGCCGGAGGATCTCGCGCTTCTCGCCCGGGCACGGCTGCCGATCATGGTGCAGGGCTTTGCGATCGCGCGCCCCGGTGCACCGTGGCCGGAGATCCTCCCCCTCGCCCGGCAAGCATGGGCAACTACCGGCAGTCCTCGTCCGGCCGCCCTGGCAGGGCGTCGGGCGATCGGTGCCAGGCGAGCCTAGATCGCGACCCCGCCGGGGATCCGACCCGCCTGGCCATCTTCGAACGGGTCCGGGAGGTGAGCAACTCGGGCGAAGGCCATTCTTCGCGGGACAGTGCCAACAGCATCTCGCAGATCGCGATCCGGTCCGATCTGTCCCCCACGATGGTGCGCACGGAGCAGACCGTCCGGCTTACTCCGAGAGTGTGCCATCAGGATCGAGTGCGAGGAGAACCAGGGGCGAGTATCCGCCTCGAACGACCACCCGCCCGTCGGGCGCGACGTCCACGCCGACACTGACGGTCTTCGCATCGAAGGGCACGCGATAGGGCCATCCCGGCTTGAGCTGTCCCTGCCGATCGAGGGCAACAACCTCGGCTCGAGTCCCCGTGGGATCGGTGTGGAACACGACCAGGTAGACGGTGCCGTCGGGACCGAATGAGGGCGCACCGTGGCCCCCGTAGCACTCCGAATCGAGGCACGGCCCGATCAGCTGGCCGGCTGGACGATAGGGCCAGCCCGGATGCGATCGGCCATCCGGGGTCAGTGCCACGACCTCGTCCCCCATCACGTAAATGGTCCCGTCGGGAGCCAGGTACGGACTCTCCGGACCACACCCGCCACCGGCACCCGGCACCGCCACCGGCCAACCGGCCTTGACCTCGCCGGCGCGATCGTGCGCGTAGACCTTGCCCGTGGCCGAGACGTAATAGACGGTCCCATCGGCGCCGACAACCGGGAACGACGCATATCCCGTGGAGCCCCGTGGCCAGCCGGGCAGCGTCCGTCCATCGAGTCCCAGAACCGTGAACAGGGTCCGACGCGGACCTGGGCAGAGTTCTCCTCGATCGTCGATCAACGACCAGACGATCGAGGTGCCCTGTGGCCCGAGGAGGAAACCGCGAATGTTGGGCACCGGCACCGGCCACCCGGATCGGAGCTTGCCGTCCGGGCCGAAGGCCCAGAGTTCGGCGTCACTGTCCACGAGGCCCCGGAGCTCGTCCCAGATCGGGGTGCCGATGGGCCGCCGGACCAGAAACACGGTTCCGTCGGAGCCGACCTGCTGGTACTGCCAATCCTGGTCGTCAAGGCCAATCGGCCATCCCGGCATGACCTTGCCCGAAGGACCGATGGCGAGAAGCGCACCCGCCGGGCGCTGATCGATCAGGTAGGCGGTGCCGTTGGGCGCGATCTCCAGGCCGGGGGGATAACAGGGATCGTCAGCGGCCGCGGTGCGCGGGTCGTCGGTGTCATATGGCGCGCCGAGGGGGCATGCGTAGTCCGCGGGCAGGGTGAATGGCCAGCCGGGCAGCTCTTGACCGGTGGCGCCGATTCGGTGCACGACGTTGCCAACCCCTGGACCCCCGCGCTCCTCGATGTAGAGGGAGCCGTCGGGACCCACGGCTGGTGACCCGAAGGCAGAGCCCCGACGTGCCTCGACCGGCCAGCCCGGCTTCACGTGTCCTGCCGCGTCGAGCGCGACGAGAGTCCCCCAATAGGCGCCTTGGGCATCGGGAGCAAGAACGTAGATCGTGCCGTCCGGCCCGAAGACCCAACCGCTGTCACTGATGCTGTATGGCCACCCGTTCGCCGCAGGTGGGGGCGTTGGCTTGGGAGTGAGCACGGTTGATGCGCTCGGCGTGGCCGAGGGGGCCGGGGATACGACGATGGATGGGGTCGCCGATGCCGGGGATACGACGATGGATGGGGTCGCCGATGCCGTGGGCAATGAGACGGAGGCCGACGGCGTAGTCGCGCAGGCCGTGAACAGCAGGCCCACGACGATCGTCGTCGCGACCCGCGAGAGCGAGGAGCGCATCCGATATCCTCCGGACGGTGTATAGCAGAGAGACCTTCGGCCGAGCCTGCTTGGTGCGTCGGGAACGTGTCGCCGTGCCGACACACCTTGAAGACACGCTCCGTGTGCGGCAACGCGACACTGCTAACCTACGATTAGCTGCTCTGGAGGCCCGATGACCGAGACGCTGACCCTCAGTCCGCTCGCCCGGACGATCGTCGACACGCCGACCGACATCTGGAACGATTCGTGCGCGGTCGACGAGCTGGAATATGCCATCGGGTTCGGAGCGGTGGGCGCCACCGCGAATCCGACGATCGTTCATGACGTCTGGAGGAAGGACCCCACGACCTGGCGTCTCCGAGCGCGGGCCATCGCCGGCGCGAACCGCGAGTGGACCGAGGTGGACGTCGCCTGGGCGGTCGTTGAAGAGATGTCGCTCACCGGCGCGAAGCTGCTCGAACCGACGTTTGCCGAGCACGGCGGCCGCAACGGTCGGCTCTCCATGCAGACGAACCCGACGTTCTGGCGGACTCCCGATCGCATGCTCGAGCAGGGTGTCCACTTCGCGTCGCTGGCCCCGAACATCATCGTCAAGTTCCCGGCCACCGCGGTCGGGATCGAGGTCATGGAGGAGGCGACCTACCGGGGCGTGAACGTGAACTGCACGGTGAGCTTCTCGGTCGCCCAGGCAGTCGCCGCCGGAGAGGCGGTCGAACGTGGACTCCGTCGGCGCGAGGCGGAGGGCCTCCGCGTCGACGACATGGGACCGGTGATCACGATCATGATGGGCCGCCTCGAGGATTGGCTGCGGGTTCTGACCGAGCGCGACGGGATCGTCTGTGACCCCGATGTGCTCCCATGGTCGGGTGTTGCCGTATTCAAACGGGCGTACGCCATCTTCCGGGAGCGGGGGCTCCGTGCCCGCCCATTGGGAGCGGCGATCCGGCACCACCTCCACTGGAGCGAGCTCATCGGCGGCGAGTGCGTCGTGACGCTGCCGTCCGCATGGCAGAAACGCTTCAACGGCTCGACCGTCGAAGTGCGTTCGCGGATCGACGATCCGATCGACCAGCGGATTCTCGATCAACTCCGAGCCCGTTTTCCGGACTTTGTCCGGGCGTATGACCCGGACGGTCTGGCGATCGCCGACTTCGACGGCTTCGCTCCCACGGTCCGAACCCTCCGTGCATTCATCGGCTCCTACCACGACCTCCTGCACGCGGTGACCGACGCGGTCCTGCCGAATCCGGACCTCCGGGCGTCGTAGGGTCGCCGACGATGCCCGAGCCGATCGTTTATCCCCTCGCGCCCCCGAACAACCTTTCGTGCTCGAACCTGCTGGTTCGACCGGATCCCGACGGCACGGCCCTGTCGGTGACGCCGGCGCGCGCCAGTTGGCGATACCTGTCCTTTCGAGCCGTCGCGCTCGCGGACGGCGAGCCCGTCGACGCGGGCACACACGGCCAGGAGGCGGTCGTCGTGACCATTGCCGGCGGCGGCGTCCACGTCGACCCGGGAGCCGCTCATCGGCCGATCGACATCCCGGGCAGGAGCTCGCCGTTCGAGGCCCTGCCATGGGCCGTCTACCTGCCCGCGGGGCCGCCCGCCACGGTCGTCGGACGGCCCGATGGGTCGGGCCCGGATGGTCATGTGATCGTCGCGATCGCCGAAGCTCCCCCATCCGGTTCTCACGTGGCCGCGAACGCACCGTTCGTCATCGGGCCCGACGATGTCGAGATCGAGCTGCGCGGCGCCGGCAGTGCAACTCGCCAGATCAACAAGATCGTCAGGCCCGAGTCGCCCGCCGATCGACTCGAAGTCGTCGAGGTCCTGACGCCATCGGGCAACTGGTCGTCCTGGCCGCCCCACAAGCACGATCGCGACGACATGCCGAACGAGGCCGTCCTCGAGGAGATCTACTACTACCGCTTTCGCCGACGGCGGGCGTGGGGACTCCAGCGCGTCTATCGGGCCGATCGCTCGCGCGACTGCACCTTCGAGGTCCGCGATGGCGACTGCGTCCTCGTCACCGATGGCTACCACCCCTTCGCGGCCGCCCACGGCGACGACGCGTACTACCTCAATGCACTGGCGGGCGATCGGCGGACCATGGCCGCGTCGTTCGACCCGGACCTCGACTGGGTCCGCGAGTCATGGTCGGGGATGGCGCCCGATCCTCGCGTCCCGCTCGTCGGCCGATAGCGAAGCAGGAGCCAGGCAAGCAACGACCACGAGGGATCCGTGACGTGGAACTCGGCATGTATACCGATTCGGTCAAACACCTGGCGTTCGAATCGGCGCTGGACCTTGCGGCGCGGGTCGGCGCGACGGGGATCGAGATCGCAACGGGCGGTCAGTCGTCGGCTCCCCACCTGGAGCTCGACAGCTTGCTCGCCGACCCACGGGCCCGGGCCCTGTTCACCGAGGCGTTCACCAGCCGGGGCCTGCGCATTGCGGCCCTCAACTGTTCGGCGTGGCCGCTCCACCCGATCCACGGCGACCGTCACGTCGAGCTCATCCGCTCGACGATCCGCCTGGCCGGCGAGCTGGGCGTCGAAAAGATCGTGACGATGTCGGGCAATCCGGGAGACGGCGCGGATTCGACGGCGGTCAACTTCACGTGGTACCCGTGGCCCGCTGACTCGATGGCGCTGCTGGATCGTCAGTGGACGGCCGCGATCGAGCTGTGGCAGGACCTCGGGAGCTTCGCCCTCGCCCACGGCGTGAAGCGGTTGGCGTTCGAGCTGCATCCGCTTCATCTGGTCTACAACGTGCCGACCCTGCGCAGGATGCGCGAAGCGGTCGGGTCGGTCATCGGCGCGAACGTCGACCCGTCGCACCTGTTCTGGCAGCAGATGGACCCGCTCGCCGTCATCCGGGCACTCGGACCAGCCGTCCATCACGTCCACCTCAAGGACACCGAGCTCGTCGCCGATCAGGTCGCGATCGCAGGCGTCCTCGACCAGCGTCCATTCGCCGATCCGGCCAATCGCGCGTGGGTGTTCCGGGCAGCGGGCAGCGTCCGCGGGCCGGAGTTCTGGTCGGCGTTCATCGCCACGCTCAGGCGGGCGGGGTACGACGATGTGCTGTCGATCGAGAACGAGGACATCAGCCTGCCGCCCGAGCGGGCCGTCGAGTGGACGGCCGCCTTCATGCGGCCGCTCCTCGCGGATCCATCCGCCTGAGCGCGACGCGTATCACACCCTCGCGAGGCTGCGTCAAAGCCCCGCCGGCAGGACCACGGGCGTCCTGGTTCCGCTCGCAGCGGCCGTGTACAACGCATCGATCACCGCATTGGCGATGACGCCGTCGACGAAGTCGGCGCGTCCGGGGCGCCCTTCCGCGATCGCCGTCAGGAACTCATTCCACATGGCGCACTCCTGCCCCAGCCAGCCGATGGATGTCCCGTCGGTTCCGCCGATGAGCAGCTCCGCCGCGCCCGGATGCGTCGGATTGACGAGGACCCGGCGGTACCCGAACGTCGCCTCGTCGCCCGGCAGGCAGACCCTGAACTCGTCGGGCCGCTCGAGGTCCCAGTCGGCCGAACCCCGCGATCCGAACACTTCGACCTGCAGGGACACCCGCTTTCCAATGGCCACACGACTGGTCTCGAGCACGCCGTACGCGCCACTTCGAAACGTCACGAGGGCGGCGGTCGCGTCCTCGACATCCACTCGGCCGACGGCCCCACCGGCCGTCCGATCAGCGCCCTCACCACGATTGCCGGTCGCGTCGGCGCTCGGCAGCGGGCGCTCCGAGACGAAGGTGGACGCAACAGCCTGGACCGCGTCGATCTCCCCGACAAGAAAACGGGCGCAGTCGACGAGGTGATACCCGGTGTCGATCGCGATGCCGCCGCCGGCGAGCGACTTCTGGAAGCGCCACAGGAGCGGAACATCGGGATCGGCCGCGTAGTCGAGCATGAACGAGGCGCGCATGCTGCGGATCGCACCGAGGTCGCCACGGTCGATGAGCTCCCGGATGGCACGCAGTGCCGGGGTCCACCGGTAGCCGGCGCCGAGGCCGTGGAACACGCCGGCGGCCCGGCAGGCGTGCAGCATCTCCGCCGCGACCGCAGCCGATTCGGCGAGCGGCTTCTCGCACACGACGTGTTTGCCCGCTGCGGCGGCGGCCATTACGACCTCACGGTTGAGGATGGGTGGCAGGCAGGCCACCACGAGATCGACGTCGGTGGCCGCGACCACGCGACGCCAGTCCCGCTCAACTCGCTCATAGCCGAATCGTCCGGCCAGGTCGCGGGCCAGATGCGCGTTCACGTCGGCCACCACGACCAACCGCGGGCGCAGGGCGAGATGGGGATACAGCGAGCCGAGGATCGTGAGAGCCGCGCTGTGCGCTCGCGCCATCGTCCCGGCTCCGACGATCGCGATCCCGAGGGACGGTGCTCCCGCTGAGTCCCTCACGGGTGCGCTGCCACTCTCAGCTCATCGATCCGGACACGGCGTCCTTCACGCGACGAGGTCAGGATCGCGTCGCACACCACGGCGGCCTCGTAGCCGTCCTCGAAGGTGGCCTGCTCGGGGGAGGTCGGTCGGCCATCGATGATGGCCGACAGCAGATCGCGCCACTCGTGGACGAAGCTGTGCTCCCAGCCGATCGTGTGCCCGGGCGGCCACCAGATGCCCAGGAACGGATGGTCGGGCTGGGTGACGAGGATGTCCCGGAACCCACCAGTCCGACCGACCTCGTCGCCGCTGTAGAAGACGTGCAGCCGGTTGAGATCCTCCATGTCCCACCACAGCGAGCCCGCGCTGCCGTAGAACTCGACGACCTGACGACCCTTCCAGCCCCAGGCGACGCGCGACACCTCGAGCGACGCGATGCCGCCGCCGCGCAGATCGATCGCCGCGACGTAGGCATCCTCGACGTCGGGGCCGAAGGTGGTCAGCTTCGCGGTCGTTGCCTGTACCGCCTCCGGCTCGCAGCCGAGATAGCGCAGGAAGTCGACGACGTGCGCGTAGTCGGTCACGGCTCGCGATCCGTTGTGCGGGCGGAGCGGCGCACTCCCGGCCGCGTGGTCCTGGAGGTACGCCGCGCGAAACTGGACAGCGTCGCCGAGCTCACCGCCCTCGATGATCTCCCGTGCCAGCCGCATCGCCGGCACGTAGCGGTAGTTGAAGCCGCAGACGGCGGGTACCCCCGCCCGGGCCGCCGCCGACATCAATCGATGGGCCTCGAACCGATCTGCGCCGAGGGGCTTCTCGCAGAGCACCGGCTTGCCGAGCGCCAGCGCCGCCTCGGTGCCCTCGACGTGGGCCGACGCCCCCTGGAGGTTGGCCACGATGTCGACGTTCGGATCGTCCACGACATCGACCCAGTCGGTCGAGAAGCGCTCGATGCCGAGGTCGCGCGCCATGGCCTCGCCGCGCTCGCGATTGCGCGCGGCCAGCGCGGTCACGGTCACGGGCCGCCCAAGCGGCGCCATGTGTCCGATGGTTCGGATCGCATGCACGTGCGCTCGCGTGATCCATCCCGCGCCGAGGATCCCGACCCTCAGCGGATCGCTCATGCGTCACCGACAGCGATCGGCCGTCCCTCGCGCATCGATCGGTTGGCCGCCAGGGCGATCCGGAGAGCGGCAAGGCCATCGGCTCCATCGACCGCGACCTCGGTGTCGTCCGAGAGTGCCCGCGCGAACGCGCGGATCTCCGCCACATAGGCACGGTCGAAGCGGAGGGCACCTTCACCCCATCCGCCGCCGGCGCCCGGGGAGGACCGTGGCTTCGCCGGCCGGCGCCCGATGGCGATCGTGCCGTGTTCGCCGACGATCTCGGTCCGAACGTCCTCGCTCGTTGCGCTGCGGGCGAGTTCGATCGAGCCGGTCGCGCCGCGGGCGAAGCGGAGGTTGACCACGGCGCTGTCGACGTCGCCGACGGAGGCGAGCTCCGGAAACGCGAGCGCCGATCCCCAGGCGTGGACCTCGACGACCTCGTCGTCCATCAGCCAGCGGGCGAGGTCGTACTCGTGGATGCCCATGTCGAGATGGATCCCGCCACTGACGGCCGGGTCGGCCAGCGCGAGCGGCGGTGGCCCCGGATCGAACTGGAGGCTCTTGAACAGGATGGGCCGGCCGATCTCGCCCTTCGCCAGTCGGTACAGTCCTCGTCGATAGGCGGGATCGAATCGGCGCATGAAGCCCACCTGGAGGCGCACGCCGGCCGCCGAGGCGGCCACGATCGCGGCCTCGCTGTCGGCGACCGTCAGCGCGAGCGGCTTCTCGCAAAAGATGTCGCGGCCGGCGGACGCGGCCAGCTCGATGACGTCGAGGTGATAGCTCGACGACACGGCGACGACGACGGCCGTCACGTCGGACCGCTGCACCAGGTCTGCCGAGGAGCTGAGCACGGCGTCGACCGACAGCTCATCGGCCAGTTGGCGGGCCCGGGCGACATCGAGATCAGCGATGGCGACCAGGCGCGCCTCGGGGGCCTGTCGGGCGATCGCGCGGGCAAGGATCGCGCCCATCCGGCCGGCGCCGACCAACCCGAGCCCGATCTTTGCCGCGACCATGTCTACACGTCCCCCATCGTCTGGACGGTCCCGGTCTTCGCCGCAACCTCGGCAGCGATCAGAACCCGCAGGACCCGGAGCGAGTCGATTGGATCGACGGGCACCGGGCCGAGACCTCGAATGGCGTCGCGAAGGAGCTCGTAGAACGCGATGTACCGACCTCGCTCGGTAGGAATCGGGCTCATCGCACCGTCGGGCCGATACAGGCGGCCCGAGCGCTCACCCGGCTCGTCTCCGAAGCCCGGCGAGCTCGGGAGCATCCCGCCGACCAGCTGTGCCTCCTGGACGTCGAGGTCGTCCTTGACGTACTCGCCATTGACGCCGCGCAGGCGGATCCGCGGTCCGACATGGGAGGCAATGACGGACATCCACAGGCGTGACCGGACGCCACTCTCGTGGTCGATCGCCACGAAGGTCGAGTCATCGACCTCGGTCGCGGGACGACGCCGATCGAGCTGCGCCCAGACGCGCCGCGCCGGCCCGAACAGGATGACGCTCTGATCCACGAGATGCGCCCCCAGGTCACGGAGCGGGCCAGCCGCCTCCTGGCCCGATTCTCGCCACTCGGGCCCGACGCGGCTCAATCGTTCGAACCGCGATTCGAGGCTGTCGATCGGCCCGAGCACGCCCTCGGAGATCAGGCGGCGGACGGTGAGGAAGTCACCGTCCCAACGCCGGTTCTGGTAGACGGAGAGCAGGCGACCTGATCGCGTCGCGGCGTCGATGAGTGTTTCGGCCTCGCGGACATCCATCGCGATCGGTTTGTCGACGACCACATGCCGCCCAGCAGCGAAGACCCGGAGCCCGATCGGGACGTGCAGTCGGTTGGGCGTCGCCACGACGACCACCTCGATGTCGGTTCGCGCCAGCATCTCCTCGACGCTCTCGAAGATCGCCGCCCCCGGGTGCTCCGCCGTGGCTCGAGCCCGACGCTCCGGATCCGTTGTGACGACGGCTTCCAGCCACAACCCATCGACGGCCTCGACAAACGGCGCGTGGAACGACCGTCCGGCGAGGCCGTACCCGACGATCCCGACGCCGATCGGATCCACGGACGCCTTCAGGTGACCGTGGTCATCGCGCGGCCAGATGCCTGGCCGCGACCTCGCGGAACTCCACCGCCCGGGCCCGGGCGACCTCGGCGTCGTCGCGCATCCGTACACCGAACGGCGCCAGGTTCGCGTCGAAGACGCCGATACCAATGCTGATGGAGCGCGCCAGCAGCTCGTCGGTCCGCGGCAGCATGCCGCGCTGATAGACGACCTCCTCGTGGCTGAAGGAAGGGCAGTCGAACGGGCAGCCCTTGCCGGTCACCGTGCGCTTCTCGAGCACGTGCTCCATGTTCGTGTACACGTGCCAGCCGGATTCGGCGAGGGTGATGGAACCGATCTCCGCTGCGATCTCGCGGGCGATGGCGGCGCTCGGGAGGACGACCACGCAATGGGTGGCGAGGTCACCGTCCGCGTCGGCCAGCGCCCGGAACTCGAGCCCGGGCAGATCCGCCAGCACGGACTTGACGATGGCCTTGTTGGCCCGAAGGTGAGATCGGATCGCGTCCAGCTTGCGGAGCTGCGCCAGGAGAACGGCCCCCGAGAGCTCCGTCATTCGAAAGTTCATGCCGAGGAATGGCCTCGCCGCGTACCTGGATCCGAGACGGTCCGGCGCGTGTCCCTGATCGTGCATCGCGAAGCACCGCTCGTACAGGCTCTCGTCATCGGTGACGATCATCCCGCCGTCACCGCAGGTGATCGTCTTGTACTCGTTGAAGCTGTACACCCCGATCGTGCCGATGCCACCCACGCCACGGCCACCGTACGACGCACCGAACGCCTGCGCGCAGTCCTCGATCAGGGCGATCCCGTGCCTGTCGGCAATCGCCTTCAACTCGGACAGCCGGGCCGGTGCACCGAGCATGTGGACGGCGATGATCGCCCTGGTTCGGGGCGTGATCCTGGCTTCCACGTCCGACGGACTCAGGTTGAACGTATCGTCGATCTCGGCCAGCACCGGGACGGCGCGGGCATAGACGACGGCCGAGATCGTCGCCACGAACGTGAATCCGGGCACAATGACCTCGTCGCCCGGACCGATGCCAAGACCCAGCAGCGAGAGCCACAGGCCGCCCGACCCGCCACTGCTCAGGCCGAGCCCGTGCTTGACACCGGCGAGGGCGGCGATCTCCTGTTCCACGCGGCGACACTTCGCACCGAACGTTGGATCGTCGGACGGCCCGTATCGACTGAGGAATCGGCTGGAAAGCACCTCGAGGACTTCGGCGATCTCTTCCTCGCCGATCAACTCCACTCCGGGGCCGGGCATTGGGCTTCCTCCCCTTGCGTGTGCAAGCGATTGCACACCACGTTTCCAGCCGATATCATAGCCATAATCGAGCGGTCGCCAGCCCGTTGATTCGGTCCGGTGCCTCCTTGACGTTCCGCCTGACGACCGGCAGGAGAGCTGAGGATGACCGAGTGAGCGACCTGCTTGAACGAGTCGCAGGCGCGCCGATCACCTGGGGCGTTGACGAGTCTCCGGGCTGGGGCTACCTGATGGGTCGAGACAGGGTCCTGACCGAGATGGCCGATGCCGGGCTGACGGCGACGGAGTTGGGCCCCGACGGCTTCCTGCCCACCGACCCAGGTGAGCTTCGGGAGTATGTCGCCGGCTACGACATGAGCGTGATCGGAGGCTTCGTTCCGGCGCTGTTGTACCGGCCCGGCGAGATCGAGTCCGAGCTGGAGTACGTGCGCCGGGCATCCCGCCAGCTCGCCGCCACGGGATCGAAGGTGCTCGTGCTCGGGCCCTCGTCGCACAACCCCGGATACGACACGCGGTTCGACATGAGCGAGGACGAGTGGCCGATCTTCCTGGCCAACCTCCAGCGGCTCGAACGGATCGCCGGCGAAGCCGGACTCCAGACGGCACTGCATCCCCATTGGAGCATGGCGATCGAGGATGGCCAGGATGTCGAGCGGCTGCTCGAGGCGTCTGACGTCGGACTCTGTCTCGACACCGGCCACCTCTTCGTTGCCGGGACCGACCCCGTGTCCATTGCCCGGCTGGCTCCCGAACGCGTCCTGCACGTCCACCTCAAGGATGCCGACGCCGCGCTGGCCGAACAGGTACGCACCGGCGAGGTGCCATTCCGGCAGGCGGTGATCGACGGGCTGTTCTCGCCCCTCGGCGCAGGAGCGGTCGACATCGAAGGGGTGATCCGGACTCTCGAGCGTGGGGGCTTTCGCGGCTGGTACGTGCTCGAACAGGACGTGTCGCTGTCCGCCGAGCCGGCTCCCGGGTCGGGTCCCATGGCGGACGCGATCGAGAGCGTGGCGTATCTGCGTCGGCTTGCCGCGACGCTCTGAACGACACTCGACAGTGGACCAGGTTGAATGCGTGGTTCAGGCGCAGGCACTGCTGGGCGAGTGCCCGCTCTGGAGCGAGCTGGAGGAGCGGCTCTACTGGGTCGACATCGATGGCCGGGCGATCCACCGCTACGACCCTGCCTCCAACGTGGACGAGCGACGATCCGTCCCGGGACGCCCGGGGGCGATCGCGCTGACCAGCGAGGCGGGTCGGCTCCTCGTGGCGATCGAGCAGTCACTCGCGTTCTTCGAGTGGGAGAGCGGATCGTGCCGTCCGTGGATGCCGCTCGAGCCCGAGGGCACAGGAAACCGGCTCAACGACGGACGCTGTGACCGCGCCGGGCGGTTCTGGGTTGGCAGCATGTTCGATCCGGCGGCCTCGCGGCGGTTCAGCGGCATGCTCCACCGGGTGGATCCGGACGGGAGGATCACGACGATGCGGACCGGTGTCGGGGTGGCGAACGGGCTCGCCTTCTCGCCTGATGGCGCAACGATGTACTTCGCCGACACGCACCGCGAGACCGTCTGGGCCTTCGACTACGACATGACGTCCGGCGATCCGCGCAACGAGCGCGTCTTTCTCGACTTCAGTGGCCTTCGCGGACGACCCGACGGGGCGTGTGTCGACCAGGACGGCTGCTACTGGATCGCCTGCGTCTATGGCTGGTCGGTGCTCCGCATCACGCCGCGTGGCGCGATCGATCGGCGGATCGACCTGCCGGTCGAGAAGCCGACCATGCCCGCCTTCGGTGGGCCGGGGCTCTCCACCCTCTTCGTCACCTCGATCGGCGAGGGTGGATCGCGGCCGTCCACCCCGGGCCAGCGCGACCCCGGTGGGCTGTTTGCGATCGAGACAGGAACGCGTGGCCTCGCCGAACCACCGTTCGACGCCCTCGTGTGAGGTGACGAGATGACCTCACGAGGCCTGCCGCCCGTATGGTTCGAGCGGTCGATCCTGCCGGATCTCGTGGCGGAGGTCGCGGCAGCGGTCACGATCCTCGGCCCGCCTGCGACCGACGATCCGTACGGCGGCCTGGCCACGGCCCGGGCCGCCATCGCCGGGTCGATGCGCTACGACGCCGCGCTGATGGATCATGCCCCCGCGCTGCGCGTCATCGCCCGAACCGGCATCGGTCACGATCTCGTCGATGTCGCGGAGGCGACGCGGCGCGGGATCGCCGTCTGCAACACGCCGGATGCGCCCACGACCTCCACCGCTGAGCACACGGTGACCCTCATCCTGATGGTCGCCAAGAACGTCAAGCTGGCGGAATCCAGACTTCGCCAGGGAGGTGGCGGCTACTACGCCGGACACGAAGGGATCGAGCTCGACGGCACCGTCCTCGGGCTTGTCGGGTTCGGCCGGATCGCCCGGCGCGTGGCCGGGATCTGCGAGGGGCTGGGGATGCGCGTCACGGCCTACGATCCGTTCCTGCCCGGGGCGGACGTCCCGCCGACCGTGGCGCGTGTCGGGTCGCTCGAGCAGCTCCTCCGTGGCGCCGACGTCGTGTCCATCCATGTGCCGTTGAGCGATGACTCGCGGGGCATGATCGGACATGACCAGTTCGGCCAGATGAAGCCGGGGGCCGTGCTCGTCAACACCGCGCGCGGCGCCCTGGTCGACGGGAACGCGCTGCTCGAGGCGCTCGAGGCGGGACGGCTGTTCGGGGCCGGTCTGGACGTCACCGAGCCTGAGCCGCTTGGACCCGATCACCCCCTGTTGCACCGCGATGACGTCGTCGTCACCCCGCACATCGCATCCGCGACGGCGGCGGGAAAGGTGCGCATCTTCCGGGCCGCGTTCGAACAGGTGGTCCAGGTGTTGGCGGGCCGCCGTCCCGACCACCTCGTCAACCCGGATGTCTGGGACGGCCGGACGTGGCCGGGCTCGTAGGAGGACACAGGTGACGACGTCGATCGGGATCGGTGTGATCGGGTTCGGCTGGATGGGCCAGGCGCACTCCCGCGCGTACCGCGACATCCCGATGTACTTCCCGGACAGCGGCGTCCGGCCCACGCTCGTCGCCGTCGCCGACACGGTCCCCGCCCGGATCGACCTGGCCACGGAGCACTTTGGCTTCTCCGACGGGACGCTCGACTGGCGGGAGCTGCTGGGACGCGACGACATCGACGTGATCGACATCACGGCTCCCAACGCCCTCCACCGCGAGATCGCCGAGGCCGCGGCGGCGGCCGGCAAGCACATCGCATGTGAGAAGCCGGTCGGGCTCGAGCCCAGTGACACCGCCGCCATGGAACGCGCGGCCCGGGTCGCCTCGGTGATCACGGGCTGTGGCTACAACTACCGCTGGGCGCCACTCGTGCAGTACACCCGTGAGCTCATCGCCGAGGGCCGGCTCGGCGAGTTGACCCACTATCGCGGCCGGTTCTTCTCGATGTACGGACGCGATCGGCTGGGCCTCCTGTCGTGGCGCTACCTCCAGGAGGAAGCCGGCTACGGGGTGCTGAGCGATCTCATGTCCCATGCGATCGACATGGCCCAGTACCTCGCCGGACCGATCGCGCGGGTCGTGGCGGTCAAGGGGACATTCGTCAAGGAACGACCGCTCCCGATCGCCGGCGGTCCGACCCATTACGCCCGGGGCAAGGCCGGCGATCCGACGGGGCGGGTGACCAACGAGGACTACGTCGGCGCACTGATCGAGTTCGCGAGCGGCGCCCGGGGAACGCTCGAGACGGATCGCTCGATCTTCGGGCCGCAGAGCTCGATGGCGTTCGAGCTGAACGGCTCGAAGGGGGCTGCCTCATGGGATCACGAGAAGCTCAACCAGCTGCAGCTGTATCTGCCCGAAGAGCAGCCCACCAACGGCTTCCTGGAGGTTCTCGCCGGCGATGCGTTCCGCAACCAGGGAAACATCGTCCCGGGCGCCGGGAACTCGCTCGGGTACGAGGATCTCAAGTTGATCGAGGCATTCGAATTCCTCAGCTCGGTCGTCGCCAACCGACCCCACAGCCCGAACTTCAGCGATGCCCTCGCCAACGCGTCCGTCGCCGCGGCGATGGTCCGCTCCTGGTCTTCCCAACGCTGGGAAGACGTCGTCAGCCTGCGCATCGAATGAGCGACCGACGATGCTGAAGAACGCGACCAAGGCGAAGCTGGCTGCCGGACAGCCGGTCTTCGGTTGCTTCATCAGGTATGCGGAGCCATCGCTCGCGGAGTACATCGCCATGCTCGGCTGGGACTTCCTCGTCTTCGACGGCGAGCACGGCATGCTTGAGCCCCGAGACGTCGAGGACCTCTGCCGGGCGCTCGACCTGCGCGGCGTGACACCCATCGCCCGGGTGACCACGAATCAGCCGCACATCATCCTGCGCTTCCTGGACAGCGGGATCCACGGCGTCCATGTTCCGTGGGTGAACACGCCGCAGGCCGTCGAGCAAGCGGTTCGCTCCGTCAAGTACGGCCCGCGAGGCGAGCGAGGGCTGGCCGGGACGCGCGCCTCGGAGTGGGGCCTGGGCGAGCCGCTGGATGCGTACGTCGAGCGCGCCAACCGGGAAACGATGGTCGTGGTGCACATCGAAACCCGTGAGGCCGTCGCTGCGATCGAGGACTACGTCGCGATCGACGGTGTCGATGTCCTGTTCCTGGGGCCCACGGACCTGTCGCAGTCGATGGGCCATCCCGGCCGGGCGGACCACCCGGACGTCGTGGCCGCGATGGAGCGCGTCGCCGAGGTCGTCGTCGCGTCGGACAAGGTGCTCGGCATCTACGCCGGGACCGCCGCGATGACCGAGGAGTGGCTGAATCGCGGAGCCCGATACTTCACGACCGGAGTCGAGCTGTTCCTGCGCGACGGCATGCGGGCCCATCTGGATCGAGTGCGAGGCATACGACGATGAAGACCATCCGATTGACCGCGGCCCAGGCGCTGGTCCGGTGGCTGCTCGCGCAGCGCACCGTGATCGACGGGGATGAGGTTTCGCTGTTCGCCGGCGTCTTCGGCATCTTCGGCCACGGCAATGTCACGAGCCTCGGCGAGGCGCTGGAGCCCGTTCAGGACCGCCTGCCCATCTGGCGGGGGCACAACGAGCAGTCGATGGCGCTCGCCGCGGTCGCCTACGCCAAGGCGATGCGCGGCCGACGGATCATGATCGCCACGTCGTCGGTCGGCCCCGGCTCGACGAACTTCGTGACCGCCGCCGCGGCCGCCCACGCGAATCGACTCCCGCTCCTGCTCCTCTCGGGCGACACGTTCCAGCACCGGATCGTCGATCCGGTCCTCCAGCAGGTCGAGCATTTCGACGACCCGACCATCACGGTGGCCGATGCGTTCAAGCCCGTCACCCGCTATTGGGACCGGATCACCCGTCCCGAGCAGATCGTGCGATCGCTGCCACAGGCCCTGGCCGTCATGCTCGATCCAGCGACCCGCGGGCCTGCCTTCTTCGCGCTGCCGCAGGACGTCCAGGCGGAGGCCTACGACTTCCCGGCGGTCTTCTTCGAACCGCAGATCCACTACATCCGCCGCCCGGGGCCGGACCCGCGCGACATCGAGGCCGCCGCGACCTTGCTGAGAGGGGCCGCCAGACCGTTGATCATCGCCGGTGGCGGCGTCCACTACTCCGGGGCGGTCGACGCCCTCCGGGTCTTTGCCGAGAAGCGGCACATCCCGGTCGTCGAAACCGTCGCCGGCAAGGCGACCCTCCTCCACGATCATCCAAACTACGCTGGCCCGGTCGGCGTCACCGGATCGACGGCCGCCAATGCCGTCGCAGCGCGGGCCGACGTGGTCCTCGCCATCGGGACGCGGTTGCAGGACTTCACGACGGGTTCATGGGCACTGTTCGAGGATCCCGATGTCCGCTTCATCTCGGTCAACACGGCCGGCTGGGACGCCCACAAGCAGCGCGCCCAACCGGTGATCGGTGACGCGAGAGTCTCCATCGAGGCACTCGACGCGGTCATCGGCGAGTCCGCGGCATCGACAGATTGGCTCGCCTTTGCGCAGGCGCAGATCGCCGACTGGCATCGCTATCTCGACACCTGGAAGGGACGGACGCACGAAGGGGCGCCCGCGTACGCGGAGGTCATCTCGGTCATCAACGAGGTGTGCGCCGACGACGACTACTGCCTCTCCGCGGCCGGCGGCCTGCCCGGCGAGTTGAGCATGGGTTGGCGCTCGAAGTCGATCGGCTCGTTCGATTCCGAATACGGCTACTCGACGATGGGGTACGAGATCGCCGGTGCCTGGGGAGCCAGGATGGCGCGCAGCCACGGCGATGTCATCGCCTGGGTCGGCGACGGCTCCTACCTCATGATGAATTCGGACATCTACTCCACCGTGATGACCGGCCACAAGGTGATCTTCATCGTCTGCGACAACGCCGGGTACGCGGTCATCAATCGTCTCCAGGTCAATTCGGGCGGCGCCGAATTCAACAACCAGCTCGCGACGACCCGCCACGAGCGATACGTCCAGGTCGACTTCGTCAAGCACGCCGAGGCAATGGGCGCCGTCGCCGAAAAGGTCGAGCGGTTGCAGGACCTCCCGGCAGCCTTTGCGCGGGCCAAGGCTGCCGACCGAAGCTACGTGATCGTGGTTCCGATCGACCCCTATGCCTGGACCGAGGGCGGTGCCTGGTGGGAGGTCGGCATTCCCGAGGTCAGCGATCGCGAACAGGTACGAACAGCCCGCGAGCGATGGGAAGTCGCCAAGAAGCGCCAGCGCGTCGGCGTCTGAGCCGTGGCTGACCTCGACGGCAAGGTCGCGATCGTCACCGGCGCGGCATCCTACGTCGGCACAGCCATCGGGGCCGCGCTGGCATCCGCAGGGGCGAGGGTCGTTCTCGCCGACCGGGACGCAGCGCATGGCGCCGACGCGGCTGTCCGGCTCGGGAGCGACGCCATGTTCGTCGCCACCGACGTGACCGACGATGCCCAGCTCGACCAACTGGTCGCGAGCGCCATGGATCGGTTCGGCCGTCTCGACATCCTCGTGGGCGCGGCGGCGATCTTCGACGACGAGCGGCTCGACACCTCGCGCGAGCTGTGGCACCGCGTCCTCGACGTGAACCTGGTCTCGGCGGCCGTGCTGACGGGCAAGGCGTCGGCGCACATGACCAGGGGCGGCGCGATCGTCCACCTCGCGTCGATCAGCGGCCGAGCGTCGCAACCGAACCGTGTCGTCTACAACGTGACGAAGGCCGGTCTCCTGATGCTGGTCAAGACGGCCGCCCAGCAGCTGGCTCCGCGGGGCATCCGCGTCAACGCCGTCTCGCCGGGATGGATGTGGAGCCGCAACATCGAGCGGCGCTACGGAACGCGCGCGCGGGCCGATGCGCTCGGAGCCGAGTTCCACGCCCTGGGCAGGATCGCGGATCCGGAGGAGGTCGCGGAGGCTGTGCTGTTCCTGGCCTCGGACCGGGCGTCGTTCGTGACCGGGATCGACCTGGTCGTCGACGGCGGCTATTCGGCGATGGGTCCCGAGGCCCTCGGCCAGGCGTTCGACAAGGTCCGGACGATCCTCTAGCCGCGTGGCTCACCGGGTTCGTCACGCCGAGCCGGCCGCGATGACCCGGGTGTGATGACCACCTTGGTCGCCGCCCCGGTGCGGAGCAGATCGAGACCCTCGGTCAGGCGTTCGAGCGGCAGGACATGGGTCACGATCGGCCCCAGGGTCAGCGTCCCCTGCTCGACCATCCGGATCGCCTGCGGGAACGTGAAACTCGTGATGTATGTCCCCATGACCGTCAGCGAACGAGCCGTGATCGTGTACTGATGGACCGGCGGACGCACGGTGGCGTTCTGTCCGAACAGGACGATCCGTCCGCCGAGCGCGGCGGTGTCGATGGCCGAGCCGAACTGGGACCCGACGGCGTCGACGACGATGTCCGCGCCGGCCGGCAGCAGCTCATCGCGGCGGGCCGTGAAGTCGTCCGGCGCCAGGGAGCGGTCCGCCCCGACGGCCTCCGCGACCGCTCGCCGCGCCTCGGTCGGCTCGACCACGATGACCGGCGAGGCACCGGCCGCGCGAAAGACGGCGACGAACAGGCAGCCGATCGCCCCGGCGCCGAAGATGACCGCGGATTCGCCCGGCCGCGGATTCGCCCGGTTGGCCCCGTTGACGACGCAGGCGAGGGGCTCGATGAGCGCAGCGACCTCGGACGACGGGCCGTCGCCGAACGGATACACCGCGCTGGCGGGCGCCTTGGCGAACCGGGCCAGGGCCCCGTTGCGGAAGATGCCGAGCGCCTGGATGTTCTCGCAGTTCGCCGGCCGCCCGGCGCGGCAGAAGCGGCAGACCCCGCACTTGGGGTCCGGATCGACCGCGACCCGCTGTCCGACCGACAGTCCGCCCGCCGACGCCTCCGACCCGAGGCTCGTGATCCGGCCGATGAACTCGTGGCCCATCACGACGCCGGGAGTGGCCGGATGGCCGGGCGGCACGTTCAGGATCTGCAGGTCCGTCCCGCAGATACCACACGCCTCGACCTCGATGACGACATCGTCGGGCGCATCGATCCGCGGGTCCGGGACGTCCTCGAGGCGAACGACGCCGTCACCCTTGAAGACGGCCGCGCGCATCAGGCGTCCGCCTCGGCGGGCCGGCGATCGGGGCGTCGACGCGCGCGCCCCAGGACGACGGAGGCGATGGTGAAGATGAGGAGCGTGGCGACCAGCATGATCGTCGCCACGGCGTTGACCTCCGGGGTGACGCCGAACTTGATCCGGGTGTAGATGTAGGTCGGCAGCGTGGGCTGCGCACCGATCGTGAACCAGGTGATCACGAACTCATCGATCGACAGCGTCACGCTGATGAGGGCACCGGCCAGGATGGCGGGCGAGATCAGCGGAAGGACGATGTGGCGAATGGCCTGGCGGGGCGACGCGCCCAGGTCGGCCGCCGCCCACTCGACCTGCCGGTCGAAGCTCTGCAGCCGGCTGGCCACGATCAGGACGACGAACGGTACCGTGAAGACCAGTTGACCGGCGATCACGGTGCCGAGGGAGAGCGGGAGATCGGCCGCTCGGGCGAAGTAGATCAGCAGGGACACGCCGATCAGGACGCCGGGCACCATGATCGGCAAGGTGAAGGCGATCCTGGTCGCGTTGGGCCAGCGGATCCCACCGCGCACCAGCACGAATGCGGCCATCGTGCCGATCACGGTAGCAAGGATCGCCACGGCCGTGGCGACGGTGATCGAGTTTCCGACGGCCCGCAGGAGGCTCCGATTGTCGAGAAGGACGTCGTACCAATGAAGCGTGAAGCCCGTGATCGGCAGACCCGGGGTCGCGCCCTCGTCGAACGAGAAGACCACCATGAAGGCGATCGGCAGGTACAGGAAGATCATCAGCGCGCCGAACCAGAGCCGCAGGGCCCAGCGCACCGCACGGGCATCGTGGCTCACCGGCATCGTCTCGAGAGCGTCGACTCCGCTAGCCACGGGCGTAGACATCCTCCACTCGCAGGTAGCGCCGGAACGCGATCAGGAGGATCAGCACGATCACCGCGATCATGAAGCCGATGGCCGCACCCTCGGGTATGAGGGCGTTCTTGAAGAAGTTGGCCACGAGGTTGGCGATCAGGAGTCCCGATGCACCGCCGACCATCGACGGCGTCAGGAACTCGCCGAGGATCGGAATGAACACAAAGATGCAGGCGGTGATGATGCCCGGCCGGATCTGCGGCAGGAGGACATGCCGGAACGCCCGGAGCGAGTTGGCGCCGAGATCCTGGGCAGCCGTCACCTGCGTGAAGTCGAAGCGCTCCAGCGATGAATAGAGGACCAGTGCGGCGAATGGCACGTACACGTAGACGAGGACGATGAAGGTGCCGACGTCGTTGTACACGAACAGAAACGACGGCTCCGAGATGACCCCGAGAGCCATGAGGACCTGGTTCAGCGCACCGTGTTCGCCGAGGATCGCCTGCCACGAGTAGACGCGCAGCAGGTAACTCGTCCAGAACGGGACGATGATGAGCAGGAGCGCGAATCGCGCCCAGCGGCGCGAGACGTAGCGGGCGAGGAAGTAGGCGACGGCAAAGGCACCCACGAGGCAGGCGAGGGTGACGCCGGCGCCCATCAACATGGTCTTGAGCAGCGTCCGGACGTAGCCCGGGTTTTCGAAGAAATTCACGTAGTTCTCGAGCGTCCAGACAGGCAGGACGTCGAGATTCACGTCCGTCGACCAGAACGAGAAGACGAACATCAATGCGAGGGGCACAAAGAAGAGGCCGATCAGGATGAACCCGGCCGGCAGGAACGGCGCGAGCTGCCGCAGCCTGGCAGCCCGCCCGCTTCTGGGCGAGGCCGGCGGAGCCACGGCGGCCCCGCCGACGATCTCGGTCGACATCGCCCGAGACTGGATCGAGATCCGCGCCGCTAGGCTGCGAAGACGTCGTTGAAGAGCTGGATCGACTTCTCGGTCGAGGTGCCCGGGCCCTTCAGGGTTGTGGCTGCAAGGATCGACTCGGATTCGTTGTAGTGATACCGATCGGCGCGATCCTTCTCCCCCTGGTCGACCAGGACCTTGTAGGCCGCCTCGTTAAAGAGCGGCCGACCGTGCGTGATGAAGTTGGCGGCGATGTTCTCGGCCACTTCCGCCTTCTCGAGGTAGGGGAAGATCAGCGAGGTGTTCGCGCCGCCCTTGACCACCATCTCCGCATCCATCCAGCCGACCGTTCCCTCCTTCGGGATATACCCCTTGATCTCCGGTCCGCCGCCGTCCTTCACCCGGTCCTCGTTGCCAAGGTTCCCGGTGATGAGATACGCCTCCTCGCTGATCATCGAGTTGACGCTGTCGGTGGCCTGCTGTGCGAAGCGCAGGACGTTGGGCTTGAGCCGCTCGAGGTAACCCTTGACCGTGGCCAGCTGGTCGTCGGTCATGTTGTAGACGTCGTCAAAGCCCGCCGCCTTGCCCATGTAGGCGACGATCTCCTCGGGCTGGTTTTCGACCACGATGCGCTTCTCGTATTTCGGGTCGAAGAGGACCTCCCAGGAGTCCGGGGCCGGGTCGACGAACTTCGGGTTGTAATAGATGCTGATCGGCGACCAGCCGAACGGGTACCCGAGATACCCTTCGGGCTTGGTCCAGATCGGGAATTCCCTCGCGAACGGGTAGAGCTGCGAGGCGACCTTGAGATCGTTGATGTCGAACGGCTCGATGAGCCCGTCCTTGTAGTAGGCGTCGGGCACCCACAGGGCGTCGCCCGAGATCATGTCGAGTTGCCCCTTGACCTCCTTGAGCTTGGCGAAGCCCTCGGCATTGCCCGCGAGCTCACTGATATTGGCGATGATCTTGTCCGATGCCTCGATCGCCTTGAGTTGTTCGTCGATGTAGTGATCGCCCCAGGTCATCCAGTTGAACGTCCCGCCCTGCCCGCCGGTCACGTTACAGGCGGCCGTGACACCGCCCAGCGAAACAACCGCGCCGACGGCGGCGGAAATCTGCAGGAACCTGCGACGCGAGTACTGCTGATCGAATACAGCCATTCTCTTCATCCTCCTCCTGTTTCCTCGCCGACGTCAGGTTCGTCGCCTGCGGCGACGATCGTCGACTCGCGCGGATCCCACCAAACGTGCACCTCTCGATCGACCATCTCCTCCTCGGCAGCGCCCTTGCCCGACTCATGAAAGCGGATGGAAACGAGGACACCGGCGTCGGTCTTGACCGTGATCCTCGTGTGGTTGCCCATGAACGCCACATTGGCCGCGCGGCCGGCGATGACGGCCATCGGTGCCGGTCCGGTGGGCGCGATTGGCCCCACGGCCACCGATTCAGGCCGAACCATGAGGGTGGCCGGCCCGGTCGTCCGGGTCGAGCCGAACCCTGGCACCACCGGCAACTCCGTCCCTTCTCGCAGCCGGAAGATCGGTCCGGGTCCGTCGTTCCTCAGCTCGCCGCCGAGGAAGTTCGACTCCCCGATGAAGTCGGCCACGAACCGATCGACCGGCCGCTGGTAGATCTCCCGCGGCGACCCGATCTGGCGAATGCGGCCGCCGGCCATGACCGCGATCCGCGTGGCCATGGACAGCGCTTCCTCCTGGTCGTGGGTGACGAACACGAAGGTCGTCCCGACCTGGCGATGGATGCGCGACAGCTCGACCTGCATCTGCTTGCGCAGTTTGAGGTCGAGCGCGCCGAGTGGCTCGTCGAGCAAGAGCACGGCCGGTCGCTTGGCGAGCGCTCGGGCCAGCGCGACCCGCTGGGCCTGGCCACCGGACAGCTGGCCCGGGTAGCGATCGTGAAACCCGGCCAGGTCAACGAGCTCGAGATACTCGTCCACACGGCGACCGATGTCGGATGCCGGAAGCCCCTCCATCCGCAGCCCGAAGGCAACGTTCTCGGCCACGGTCATGTGTGGGAAGAGCGCGTAGTTCTGGAAAACCGTGTTGACGTTCCGTTTGTGGGGCGGCAGGTCGTTGACGCGGCGGCCCTCGATCCGGAGCTCGCCCGACGTGAGAGGCACGAATCCACCGATCAGATTGAGCGTCGTTGTCTTGCCGCAGCCCGACGGGCCGAGCAGGCAGAAGAACTCCCCGGCCTGGATCTGGAGCGACAGGCCGTCGAGCGCGACCGCCTCGCCATAGCGCTTCATGACATCGACCAATTCGATGGCCGGCGCCGCGGAACCGTCGCTCATCACCCGCCCCCCCGTGCCGTCCCGACCACCCCGGCGGAAGCGACGCGACGGTTGGTGGTCACCTGGCGGGGCGGCGTGGTCTCGCCGATGACGAGCCGGACCGGCAGGACCTCCGATGGCGGCAGCGACCCGTCTCGCGCGGACGCCACGAGCATCCCCAACGCCCGACGGCCGAGTTCCACGGATGGCACGGCAACGGTCGTGAGTCGGGGTCGCAACCTGGCCGACAGCGCAATCCCGTCGAAGCCCACGACGGCGATGTCGGCCGGGACGTCAAGCGACGTCAGGCGCAGGGCATCCATCAAGGCAATCGCAAGCTTGTCGTCATAGCAGATCACGGCGTCCGGACGATCGGCTGCGAGGGCATCCGCCACCATCGACGGATCCCGCCAGCCCTCCAGGCCAGCATCATAGACATGCATCGGTTCCCCGAGGAGGCCATGCAGCGCCAGGGCCGCGGCAGACCGGCGCATCACATCCGACGCGCCTCCACCCGCATCCACGTACGCGATCCGGCGATAGCCGCGCTCGACCAGGTGACGGACCGCAGCCAGCATGCCTGCTTCATCGTCGCTCCGCAGCACGCCCCGATCGGGTGCGTGACCGTCGGCGAGACCCGGAAACTCGGGCTTGACGAAGACGACCCGGGCCTTCGGCACCCGAGCGTAAACCTCGGCCGGGGCGCTGACGCATGAAGCAAGGACGATCCCGTCGGCTCGGTGCTCGACGAACGTCCGCAGTGCCCGGCGTTCTCGCTCCGGATCGTGGAGTCCGGTCATCATGAAGACGGCGTAGCCCTGCGCGGAGGCCGCCTCCTCGAAGCCGGCAGCCATCTGGCCATGGACCGGATCGGCGAGGTCGTCGAGCAGGAGGCCCAGGATGTGCGTTCGCCGGGCGCGCAGACTTCGTGCGGCGGCGTTGGGCACGTAACCAAGCGTCGTCGCGGAGGCGTGGACGGCCTCACGGGTCGCCTCGCCGATCCGCGGGTCGTCCTTGAGTGCGCGCGACGCGGTTGACTCGGAGATCCCGGCGCCGCGAGCCACGTCGGCCAGCAGGACCCGTCGCTCGCCCACCCGGCGTGCTCGTGCCATGCCTACAGCATGCCTGCGCGAGTCCGGAGCACCTCGGTGACCTCGGCGACCTCCTCGTCGCCGATGAGATCGAGCCCGGGTCCTGGCACAAACGCCTCCCGCTACCGCTCCCTGCTCCTCGCGACGCCCCCTGCCGCACGTGCAATCGGTTGCGCAGGAAGCTAGCATACGGCGACAACCAGCGTCAACGAGTTTGGGCGCGAGGACCGTGTCATGACAGGAGCAACCGCGCTGAAATCGGCCGGATTCCGATGATGGCGCCACGGGTCGCGCCGCGAGCATCGCCACAGGCCACGCCGGTCGACTTGCGGCGGCTACGGAACTTCAGCCAAGACGACCTCGCCGCCCGGCTCCACCCCGCGTACCGTGAGCCTCTCGGACGCATCCCATCCGGCCGACAGGTGTTCCGCGGGCTGCCATTCCTGCTTGCCGGATCGAGGGCCGGGCGCCGCTGGCTGGCGCTCGACCGTCCCGTCGACGTGGACCTTCGCTCGCACGGGCCGGCCAGTCACGTCGTCATCGCCCATTTCTGCGACGCCTGGCGCGAACCGGACGGAGGTCGACCCGCCGACCTGCCGATCGGCTGGGTGACGCCGGTGGGCCAGGATCTCGCCCGGTACGATCTCGAATCGGTCAACGGGCGCCACGCCGGCGGTGCCGTCAGGCGGAGATTCGAGATCAACGAGGGCATCATCGGCTGGGGGCAGGGAGCCTTCGCCGCCCGGCCGGACAAGCTCGACCAGCCGCTCGAATGGAGCGGTCCGCTTCCGCGCCAGGAACCGGCGCGCTACTCGGCGCCCGGCGAGGCCGGCCTGCTGGCGGTCCTGCCAGGATCCTGGGGCCCGGCCCAGACCGGCGTGGCCGACAGCGTTCCGAGCCCGACCGACGACATCGTCCTGTGGCTCCACGAGATCGCAGTCCCCGGCGGCTCCTCCAGGCTGGCCCGGCTTCACCTGGAGCCGATGGCCTCGCTCGACGATGGGGCCGGCGTCGTCATCGCGGCGATCACGCTCTTCAACGGGACCGGATCGCCGCTCGAGCTCGAGCCGAGGCGGACCCTGCGGGTCGCGGGGCACCGCTCGATCGATGTCGACCTCGGTCAGGTCATCCGGGAGCGCCCCGCACCGGAGCCGGCGGAGTCTGGCGGCTGGCCGACGGGGTCCATCGCCGGCTGGGGCAACCCCCGCGGTACGGCCGCGGCGGCGGCCACGCTCGTCGATGTCGCCATGGCACCCGACGCGACGATCACTCTCGACGGGCAGGACGTGCCGGTACGCCGGCTGCCGGCAACCGGCCGCCGGCAGCGCTACGGCGCCGTCACGATCGAAGCGCTGCCGCTCCCCAACCGCCGGCTCGAGGTCGAGATCGTCGACGCCGCGACCGGCGACCCGATGCCCGCTCGCGTCCACTTCCGCGCCGCCGACGGGCGCTACCTGCCGCCGCTCGGCCATCGCGACGAGGTGAACCCCGGGCTGAACGAGGATGTCGGCGCCGACCTCATCCTCGGTGACACGACCTACGCCTACGTGCCGGGACGGTTCCCGATCGAGCTCCCGGCCGGGACGGTTCATGTCGAGGCGGCCCGAGGCTTCGGTTACCGGCCGCTCCGGCAATCGATCGAGGTCGACGATGTCAGGGGGCCCCTCGTCCTCGCCCTCGAGCCGGTCCCCGGACCGGTCGGCGAGGGCTGGGTGGCGGCCGACTCCCACGTCCACTTCATCTCACCGACGTCGGCACTCCTGCAGGCTCGAGCCGAGGGCGTCGAGGTCGTCAACCTCCTGGCAACCCAGTGGGGCGACCACCACACGAGCGTCGCCGACCTGCCGATCGCCGTCATGCACGATCCGTCCGACCGGCATCTCGTCGTCATGGGCAGCGAGAACCGCCAGAACATGCTCGGTCACATCGGCCTGCTCGGCGCATCCGAGGCCGTCCTGCCGATGGCCAGCGGCGGCTCGCCGGAGGGTCGTCTCGGCGATCCACTCGGCTGGCTCATCGCCGACTGGGCGGATGCGGTCCACGCCCAGCGCGGGCTGGCGCTGGCCGTCCACTTCCCGCTGCCGTATGCCGAAGTCGCAGCCGACATCGTCGCCGGCAAGATCGAGGCGGTCGAGATGCAGGCACTGACACGCGGCGTCGACGGCCCCTCGATCCGCGAGTGGTATCGCTTCCTCAACTGCGGCTTCCGGCTGCCGATCGTCGGCGGTACGGACAAGATGTCGGCCGAGATCCCGCTCGGCGCGATCCGCACGTATGCCCGGCTTGTCGACGGGCAGCCGCTCTCGTTCGAGGCCTGGGCCGACGCGGTGCGGGCTGGCCGGACGTTCGTCTCTTCGGGCCCGTTCGTCTCCCTGACGGTCGAAGGCCGCGAACCCGGCGACGTCATCCAGCTCGGCAGGAACGGCGGCACCGTCGAAGTCAGGGCGGCCGCATCCGCGGCGTTGGCGGTCATGGGCGGGCTCGACCTCATTCACGATGGAGCGGTCGTCGCCTCGACGAGTGCGCGAGACGGCACGGATCGGCTGGACCTCACCGAGCGGATCTTCGTCGCCCACGGAGGCTGGCTGGCCGCGCGGGTCACCAGCGACAACGTGATCCACTCGGCCTTCGCCACGGCCATGGGTGCGCACACCTCACCGGTCTACCTCGAGGTGCCCGGCCGGCCGGCCTTCAACGCGGACGACGCCGCGGTCATCGGAACGATCATCGACGGGTCGCGGACGTGGGTCGAATCGATCGCCACGGTCGCGTCCGCCGCGGAGCGGCGGCGGATGGTTGCTTACTTCGAGGCCAGCCGGGCCCGCCTCGATGAGCTGATCCGCGAGCGCACGCGAGGCGTTTGAGGACGGCCCCGGGTCAGTCGGCCGCGAGCGTCTGCGCGATGCCGGCGAGAGCCTCGAGGGTCTGCGGGTCGAACGGCGCCATCCAGTCGAAGACCGCGAGTGAGGCGCCCGCCTCGGCCATGGCCTCCAGCCGGTCGCTGATGGCGGAGACGGGCCCGGCGTAGTGGTTCGCCGCGGCGGTGTCGCGGGCCACGTCCGCGGGCATCCCGTGGCGCATGAGGATGGCCGCAAGGTCGCGTTGTGCCTGGCGGGTCGTCGGGCGCACGAGCGGCGGCGGTTGGCCGATCGTCCTGCGGATCGATGTCGGGTCCCGACCGATCGCCGCGCAATGCTCGTCGAGGACCCCGTTCAGGCGGGCGAACTCGGCCGGATCGTTGCCATCGGCGTTCCACCAGTCCGCGTGACGGGCGACGATCCGCAGCGTCCGCTTCTCGCCCGAGCCACCGATGACCAGCGGCAGCCTCGACTGGAGAGGCGGTGGGTCGTTGACCGCGTCGTCGGCCGAGTACCAGGTGCCGGCCATGCTCACGCGCTCACCGTCGAGCAGCCCTCGGCAGATCGCGGCCGCCTCGGCCAGGCGGTCCAGGCGCTCTCCAACGCCCGGAAAGGCGATGCCATACATGCGGTGATCGCGCTCGTGCCAGCCGGCCCCGATCCCGAGAACGGCCCGGCCCCCCGATGCATGGTCGAGAGCCGTCGCCATCCGGACGAGAAGACCAGGGTTCCGGTAGGCCGCCCCGGAGACGAGGCATCCGAGCCGGACCCGCGAGGTGACCGCCGCCCAGCCACCCAGGACCGACCAGCCCTCGAAGATCGGCCCGTCGACCGGGCCGCCCACCGACTCCGGGCCCAGAGCGGGAAAGAAGTGGTCGTTCGACCACAGCGATTCGAAGCCCAGTCCGTCGATCGATCGGCCGGCATCCATGAGGTCGGCCCAGGCAACGTGACTCGCCCAGACCTGGAGGCCGATCGCAATGCTCATGACCCGGCGATCGTAGCGCGCTCAGCCGACCGCCGAACGATGTGACCGCGTTGTACGAGCGCCGTGGGTCACGCTAGAATCGACAAGCGCCGCGCATCGGCGCGCCGAGCGGGAGTAGCTCAGTCGGCAGAGCGTCTGCTTCCCAAGCAGAAGGTCGCGAGTTCGAACCTCGTCTCCCGCTCCACATTCCGTGGCCGCACGACCAACACGTTCTGCTACCGTTCGCCGATGCCGCGTGCGCTCCCTCGTCGCCTCGCCGTCCTGGCGACGGTTCTGGCGCTCATCCTCTCGGCATGCGGCACCGCGCCATCAGATCGTCCATCGCAAACCACGCCGCCCCCCAGGACCTTGCTCGTCGACACCGACGTGGCGCCCGATGACCTCGTCGCCCTGGCCTTCCTGCTCAGCGCGCCCGGGGTCGATGTCGCGGCGATCACCGTCTCGGGGACTGGTGAGGCGCACTGCGCTGCGGGCGTTGGGATCGTCCTCGGTCTCCTCGAGCGGCTGGACGCACCGGAGATTCCCGTCGCGTGCGGCCGCGAGTCACCCCTGGCCGGAAACCACGCCTTTCCGGAGGCATGGCGGGCCGGCGCCGACGGAGGCTCCGGACTTGATTTGCCGGACACCGAGCGGGTCCCGTTCGATGGAAACGCGATCGGTCTGATCGCCGAGGTGGCTGCCAAGACCGATGGACTATCGATCCTGACCCTAGGTCCGCTCACCAACCTGGCCGAAGCGCTCCTCGCGGATCCCAGCCTGGTCGAGCGTATCGGCCTGCTCTACGTCATGGGCGGAGCGCTGCATGTCGCGGGCAACATCCAGGGCCCGGGGGCGCCGACCGGAAACGCAGTCGCCGAATGGAACATCTACGTCGATCCACGCGCCGCTGCGATCGTCGTTGAACTGGGCGTCGAGCCGCGATTTGTCAGCCTCGATGGCACAAACCAGGTCCCCGTGACGAAGGCGTTCGCCCAGCGGGTGGCGAGCGAAGCAACGGGGCCCGCGGCGCAGATCCTGGCCGACCTGTTCGCCGCCAACCCGTTCATGACCGATGGCTCCTACTACCTGTGGGATCCGCTGGCGGCCGAGCTGGCGGCAGGCTACGAGGTCGGGACGTTCAGCCCCGCGACCGTGAGTGTCGAGGAGGCCGAGGGTCCGGAATCGGGGTTCACCCGCCCGACCGACGGTTCACCAAACGTCCAGTACCTCTCCGATGCCGACCAAGCCTCGGCTGAGCACACCCTCCTCAGGATCTTGAACGGACCGTGAGTCGGGCATGCGCGGAATCGAGATCGACGCAGCGAGCGGCACAGCCTGGGTCGAGTCCGGGGCGTGCTGTGGCCGCCGCCTCGGACCGCCAGAGCCGTCCCGCTGGCGAGCGAGAGCGCCAGAGTCGCCACGACATCCTGCACGTCGCGGGCCCTCACGATGGCCGCCGGATGGCGGTCGATCGCGGCATTGTCGACCTGGCGCGCGGCCTCATAGCGCGCGTCACCGGGCAGCACGACGCGCCGCTTCAGGCGCCCCGGCACGGCGAAGTCGGCGAGGGAATGGGCGGCGTGCCGAGGGCGGGATCGTGCGGCACCGAGAGCCGGAGTCTGGACGAGGCGGACCCGGCGGGAATGGCGGTTGTGGACCGCCGCGAAGTCAAGCGGGGTGGTTGACGGCGCCCAAGGCTCGAGAGGACGGCGATCGCGGGCGCGTGATCATTGCCCGGCGGCCCCGAATACGAGCGCTGCATTGAGCCCGCCGAACCCGAACGACGTGGACAAGACGTGCCGGTACCTGCCGTCGCGGCCGTCGCGCAACAGGCCGGGCAGGAGCGCGAGCGCGTCCGGATCGGGATCGACCAGATTGACCGAGGCTGGCGCCCAACCATCGCGGATGGCCAGCGCACAGATCGCGGCTTCGATGGCGCTCGAGGCGCCGAGCGGGTGCCCGTACAGCGCCTTGGTACCGCTCACCGGGACCGTCCCCGCCCGGGCCCCAAGTGCCAGCGCGATCGCGCGCGCCTCGGCGACATCGCCGATCGCCGTCGAGGAGGCGTGAGCGTTGACGTAATCGATCTCGGACGGATCGACGGCAGCGTCGGCCAGGGCGATTGACACGGCGCGCGCCGCCTCGACGCCATCGGCGCGAGGCTGGACCATGTGGTGCGCGTCGGAGGTCGCCCCGTACCCGAGAAGCTCGGCATACGGGACGGCTCCGCGGTGCTCCGCAACATCGGCCGCCTCCAGGACGAGGAGCGCCGCGCCCTCGCCCATGACGAACCCGTCGCGCCCCACATCAAAGGGCCGTGCGGCGTGGCCGGGGTCGTCGTTGTGGCCGCTGGACAGGGCTCGAATGATGTCGAACGCTCCGAACGCCAGCGGGCTCAGCGGGATCTCGCAGCCTCCCGCGATCGCAGCATCGACCCGACCCTCGCGCAGATCACCGAGTGCCTCGCCCAGCGCCACCGCTCCCGATGCGCACGAGTTGGCCGTCGACAGGATCGGGCCGCGGACACCCAGGGCAATCCCCAGGTTGGCCGGCGCGGCTCCGCCGAACACCGCCAGCGCGAGATTTGGAGCGACCGCGCGAATGCCGCGCGCCAGGTAACGCTCGTGCTGGCCCTCGGCATATGCGATGCCACCCAGCGCGGACCCGAGATAGATGCCGATCCGCTCCGGCGCGGCGGCCCCCCTGGCGCCCGGATCCAGGCCGGCATCTTCGAGCGCCAGCCGGCCCGAGGCGAGGCCGAACTGGCTGAACCGGTCGAGCTGACGGGCGGTTTTCGCGGGCATCCAATCGAGCGGCTCGAAGTCGTCGACCTGGGCGGCGATCTGCGAACGGAACGGGCTCGGGTCGAAGCGGTCGATTCGTCGAACCGACGAGCGCCCGGCCCGCAGGCCGGAGCGGAACGGGTCGCGTCCGGTCCCGATCGCGCTGACGACCCCGATGCCGGTGATCCAGACCCGTCGACGCTCGCTCATGTCGGTGGATTCGTCGGATCGGGCGCTTCGGACTGCGCCACCGTGGAGGGTGCCGCGAGCGGCGCCTCGGTCAGCGCCTCGGTCAGGGCCTCGGCGAGCGCCTTGAACGTGGCCAGCGTTCGGCCCGCGATCGGCCGCGTGAAGGCACGATCGACGAAGGCCGCGAATTGGGGCAGGCGCGGCCGGAAGTCGTGGTCGATGGAGATTCGAGTGCCGGCCGCGAAGGGCTCAAGCCGCCAGGTCACGTCCATTCCCTTCGTCGGCCCGGCCACATGGACAAAGCGGAGGCGCCACGCCTCCGGCTCGGCCCACGTCCGGGCCCGCCACGCGACGAGCAGGCTCAGCCCCAGCAGGGGGACGATTGGCCGGCGGGCGACGAAGTCGGCGATGAGCGAGCCATCGGCCGCGCGCCCCACCGCACGGGAGCGAGCGTAATGCGGGAGGAGTCGCTCCCAGCGCTCCACGTCTCGGGCGAGCCGGAACACGAGCTCGAGCGGGGCCGCCACGTCGATGGCGATCGTGCTCCGCATCGCTCAGCCGAGGTGCCGGGCCGTGGTCACGGCGCGAGCAGTGCGGCGAGATAACGCGGATTGAGCACGCGACCGGCCCCGACGAGATCGCCCATGACGAGGCCCATCGTCGCACGGACCGCCGGGCGACTGGCGAGGCGTCGGGCGGCATACTCGAACAGCGCCGGCCGAGCGAGGAATGCTTGCACGAGCCACGACACGGCGTCCTTGGTCAGGAAGCGCCGCTGCATCGCCCGCTCGTAGGCGGCGAACGCGCCCCGTCCCCCGCGCGCTCGCGCCCGGATCGCTGCGGCCGCAAGTTCGGTGGAGGCAAGCGCGCGGTGGAGCCCTTCCCCGGTGAACGGGTCGAGGAACCCGGCCGCATCGCCGACCAGCAGCCAGCCGGGGCCCGCACGCCGGGTCACCCGGTGCCCGAGGGGCCAGGCGCCGACGACGCCGTCGGTGGGGCTGCCGTTGCGCCAGGCCCCCGCGTCATCAGAAGTGGCCGGGATCGCTGCGACGATCGAATCGGCGACCGCCCGTCCGCCTTGCCTGGCAAGCGCGTCCTGCCACGTTCGCCCGAGCACGATCCCCACGTTCACCAGCCCACCGGCGACCGGAGCGATCCCGACGTAGCCGTCACGCAGCAGACGCATCCGGGCATCGCGTGTGGTTGTGGGGTCCGGATCGCGGAGGTGGTAGGTCAACCCGATGCGCGGCCCGATGCGCGGCGGTCGGTCGACGCCGGCGGCCCGGGCCACGATGGATCGCAGTCCGTCGGCACCCACCACGACCCTCGCCCGGAGCCTCGCGAACTGGCCATCTGGCCCGCGCACCTGGAGCCGGCCGGCCACGGGGTCGAGCTCGGTCACGGTCCAGCCGAGCCTGAGGTCCGCCCCAGCGCGTCTCGCGAACTCGAGCAGTGCCGGATCCAGGCGTGACCGATCGAATCCGACCGCCGGCTCGCCGCCCGCGTCGGCGCCATACGTCAGCCGAAACGAGGTCCCGCCTGCCGTCTCGACCCGCATCGCCGGGATCGGTCGGGCAACGGCCAGCAGGGTCGCCGAGTTGATCCCGGCACGACGCAGCGCGGCCACCGCCGCCGGCGAGCTGAAGACGCCCCCGGCGCGCCAGCGCCATGTCGCGGCGCGCTCCAGGACCACGACCTCGTGGCGGGCGTCCGCCAGCCGGGCGGCCAGCACGGCCCCGGCCGGGCCGCCGCCGACCACGACGATCTCGACATGCTCCGCCCTCATCGCGTGGCACTCCCCGGGTCCGGCGACCCGGACGCGCCACCGCCATCCGGGATGGGCACCGCCGCAATCGCATAACGCTGGCCGAACGCCCCGCGGATCGTGCGAACCGGCCCCAGGCCGGCGGCTCGCAGCAAGTCGGTCATCTCGCTCGCCCGGTACGCGCGTCGGACGGACAGCGGGGCGTCATGACGCGTGTACCGGTTACCCGTCAGCAGGTGGCCGAGCAGCCAGGCTCCGACCCAGGCAAGCCGGCCGCGATCGAGATCATTGACGATGACGCCGAGACGGGCGACGCGAGCCAGCTCACGGAACAGCTCCACGGCTGCCTCCGGTTCCAGGTGGTGGACCACGAGCGAGACGTGGGCAACGTCGAACGAGCGATCGGGATAGGACAGCGAGCGCCCGTCGCCGACGTGGAGTTTCAGGCGGTCCGTGCTTGCGCTGGCCGGGTTCGCCCGGACGGCCGCCGCCAGGACTTCCGCACGGCTGTCGATCCCCACCACGGTCAGGCGTCGACCGCGGCGGTCCGCCCACTTCAGCAGCCCCAGCGGGATGTCGGCGCCGCCGGTCCCGACGTCCAGCAGCGTGAGCTCGGCGCGGTGGGCGGCCAGGGCTTCGATGGCGGTGGCGCTCAGCGCGACGCCACCCAGCCAGCGATTGATCCGGCGCAGGTCTCGCAGGTTGCCAGCCAGGGCGACCGGGTCGTCGAGTGGGCCGTCGAGCAGCTCGACGGCGTTCGTGAGGCGCTCCATCCGAATCGGGTCCTCGGGGGTTGCCGAGGGCCTAGCGTACGACACCGGCGGACTGCGCCAGGCCTCCCGACAGGCGATCGGCGGCTCGACATGGTCGCCTACGACCACAGACCAGGGCCGTCGTCGGGGTGCCTTGCGTGACCGTCGAGAACATGGGTCTTGACATTGGAGTGACTCCAGGGTCTAAGGTCCGGACATGGCAGCGACACCCGAGACCGGCTACCTCGTCCTGGCCGACCTCACCGGATACACGGCGTATCTCTCGCGAAGTGAGCTCGAGCACGCTCCGACGATCGCCGGGGACCTGCTCGAGACGATCGTCGGGCGGCTGGAGCCACCGTTTCGGCTGGCGAAGTTCGAGGGCGATGCCGCGTTCCTGTTCGTGGAGGACGGACGAGCGGATCCGTCCCTGATGCTCGATGCCGTCGAGGCCACCTATCTGGCCTTCCGGCGCCGGCTGCGAAGCATCGACCAGGCAACGAGCTGCGACTGCAACGCCTGCCGGCTGGCACCCAGACTCGACCTCAAGGTCTTCGTCCATCACGGCTCCTACGTTCGCGGCAGGATCTCGGGTCGTGACGAGCTGGCCGGACGCGACGTGATCCTCATCCACCGACTGCTCCAGGGCTCCAGGGCGTCGCGGGCCGACAAACGCGGATTCGCCCTGCTCACCGACGCGGCAGCGGACGCACTCGCACTGGACCCGCTGGCGCTCCGCCTGGAGGAGGGCACTGAAACGATCGAGCACCTCGGCGAGGTCCGCACGTTTGTCCTGGACCTTGAATCGCGTTGGGAGGACGACGCTGCCCGCCGACTCCTGACCGTGGTCCCCGGCAGCGAGCTGCTCGACATCGAGCTGTCCGTGGCAGCCGATCCCAGCGTCGTCTGGGCATATCTCACATCGCCGGCCCTGCGGTCGCTGTGGGAGAGCGCGATCACGATCGAGGAGGATGTCCAGGGCGGCCGTCGGGGCGTCGGTACAACGACTCGATGCGTCACCGGACAGCTTGCCACGCTCGAGGAGATCGTCGATTGGCAGCCCTACGAGCACGTTGGCTGGAGGCTGACCGTCCCATCCGTGGGCCCGATCGCCGCGACTGCCGACCTGCAGGTCGCCGGGGAAGGCACGCACCTGCGCGTCCGCTGGGGCTATCTCGGAACCACCCCGCTGGACCCTGCTGCCGTCGAGCGAATCCGCACCGAGCGGACGGCGGCTCTGGGGCGCCTGGGTCACATCTTCGACCGCCTCTCGGTGTCCTGAGCACCGCGTCCCGCGAGGGCTCGGAACTCCGCGGTGCCGGCGTCGGCGCGCATTGGTCTCGCCGCCGGCACGGCTCTGACGGCGGTGCTGACTCGTATACTGGCTCCCGCCTGGGGCATCGATGGAGCCGCCGTCGCCGGGACGGCGGGTACGGTGCTCCGGAACGTGCTGCTGCGGTGGTTCGTCCGCCGGCGGCTGTCGTTCTTGCCCTTACGCGGTGTCTTCATCCCACGCGTGGGTGGATCTCGCGAGGCCTGAACGGGCAGACGTCACAGGGAGTCAGCTCATGGTGGACCCGCGAGGGCAGTTCAACGTCATCGCCCCCGATGTGCTCATCGGCGAGGGGACGCGCGTGGGGAACTTCGTCTTCATCCGCGCCAACACGAACATCGGGGCCGGTTGCACCATCGGCTCGTACGTCGACATCGAGGGCGACGTTTCGATCGGCGACCGCGTTTCCCTCCAGAGCGGCTGCTACATCACCCGCGGCGTCGTGATCGAGGACGACGTCTTCTGCGGGCCGCGGGTCATCACCATGAACGACAAGCGCATCGTCCACCGCCGGTCCAGCCTCACCTTCGTGCGCGAAGGGCCCCGGATCGGGCGCGGGGCGCGGGTCGGCGGCGGGAGCGTGCTCCTGCCGGGGGTGACGATCGGGGCGAACGCCTTCGTAGGCGCCGGATCGGTGGTGACCAGGGACGTCCCGGAGGGTTCGATCGTCGTGGGCAACCCGGCGCGCGTCGTGGGGTCGGTGCGCCCGGAGGAGCTCCTGTGAGCGAGTCGGACAAGCTGATCATCAATGCCGCGGTCACCGGCACCGTCCTCTCCACGTCCGACACGCCGTTCCTCCCGACGACCATCGAGGAGATCGTGGCGTGCGCCGTCCAGGTCCGGGAGGCCGGAGCTTCCATCATCCACCTGCATGCCCGGAACCCCGACCAGAGTCCATGCTACGACCCCGCCGTCTACTCCGAGCTCGTCGTCCGGGTGCGCGAGGCGACGGACCTCGTCATCAACGTCTCGCTGTCGGGTCGATACGTGGCAGACGTCGGGACGCGCGCCGCGCCGCTGGCCGCGCGGCCTGAGCTGGCGAGCCTCACGGTCGGCTCCATGAACTTCATGTCGGGGCCGAGCGTCAACGCACCCGACACGATCCGCGAGCTCGCGCGGCGGATCCACGCGGCCGACGCTGTTCCTGAGCTCGAGATCTTTGAAGCGGGGTTTGCCACCTTCGCGACCTACCTGGCCCGGAAGGGCATCCTCCGGCCGCCGCATTACGCCAACATCATCGTCGGGTCGCTCGGGGCCGCGCCGCTCGACCTTGTCGGCCTCGGGCACATCATCAGCCTGCTGCCGGCCGGGACCATCTGGTCGGTTGGGGGTCTGGGCCAGTTCCAGCTCGACGCGAACGTCATGAGCATCGCGGCCGGCGGGCACGTCCGTGTCGGCCTCGAGGACAACATCCATTACGACCGGGCCAGGCGCGACCTCGCCGACAATGCCCGGCTGGTCGCGCGGATCGCCCGGATCGGACGGGAGATGGGTCGAGAGCCAGCCACGCCGGCCGAGGCCCGCTCGCTGATCGGCCTGGCACCGAGGTAGGCGGGCCCACGGCCCGACACGGGGTGACCATGGGCCTTCGCGTCCTCATCACGAACATCGAGCTCTGGCCGCCGTCCGGCACGGTGCTCTATGTGCGCGATCTCGCGCTTGAGCTCCAACGTCAGGGGCACCGCCCGGCGATCTTCAGCGCCGCTGGAGGCGGGATCGCCGAGGAACTCGGCGCTGCCGGCATCCCGGTGACGGATCGGCCGGATCGGCTGCCCTGGACTCCGGACATCGTCCACGCCCACCACCACGCACCGGCGCTGCTGGCGCTCCGCACGTGGCCGGCAACACCGGCGATCTTCATCTGCCACGACCACTCGTCGGAGGACGATCGGGCACCGCTCGAGCCGCAGGTCCGTCGCTACTTCGGCGTGAGCCAGGTGTGCGTGGATCGGCTCCTGCGGGACGGAGCTCCGAGCGAACGAACAGGGCTGCTCCTCAACTTCGTCGACACGGCTCGCTTCCGGCCGCGCGGACCGTTGCCGCTGCGTCCCCGCCGGGCCCTCGTGTTCAGCAACTACGCGCACGTGGGCAGCCATTTGCCGGCCGTGACCGAGGCGTGCCGCCAGGCCGGCCTGGAGCTCGACGTCGTCGGCCTCAGCGCGGGCACCCTGGCGCTCCGGCCGGAGGAGGTGCTCGGGCAGTACGACATCGTCTTCGCGAAGGCGCGGGCTGCGATCGAAGCGATGGCCGTCGGGGCCGCCGTCGTCCTGTGCGACTTCGCCGGGGCCGGCCCGCTGGTCACCTCGGGCGAGTTCGACGATCTCCGGCCGCAGAACTTCGGTTTCGCTGCCCTCCGCCAACCGCTGCAACCGGAGTTCCTGGTCCGTGAGATTGCCCGGTACGACCCGGTCGATGCGGAACGGATCAGGGACCGAGTACGGGCCGAGGCGAGCGTGGCCGCAACCGTCGCGCGGCTGGTGGAGATCTACAACCTCGTGGTCGCGGAGCACCAGGGCGAAGAGTGGCGGACCGGGACGCCCGGCCCGCGGCCAGGCCGCCCGTTCCCGATCCGAGAGTTGTCGTACCTGCGTCTCGCGTGGGCCTGGAGGGCCGTTCCGCGCGAGCATCGGAACCGCCTCAAGCGCCTGCCCGGGGCAGAGCAGATCCGGCGAGGCGTCCGTCGCCTGCTCGGCGAATCCGGCTGAGCCGGACCGGCTCGGGCTCCTCGCGGTGACCGAACATCTGGCGATCCTCGTGGGCGATGCGTCCGGGAATCGCGCCTAGAGGAGATCCGCGATCAACCGTGCTGCGCGCTCAGCACCGTCGCGCTCCACCGGCCGATAGGCAGGTTCAAGCCCGATCTCGCTCGCAATGGCCTCCGCGATGACGTCGGGCGTTGCGGTCGCATAGTCCATGCAGCGGCCGGCGTCGTACCGATCGAGCCGGTGGCGCACGTGGAAGTTCTGCTCGAAGTGGTGGCGAAGCGGGAAGTACAGAAATGGCCGCCGATTCGCGGTCAGCTCCATCGTCGTTGTGAGGCCCCCCTGGACGACGGCGAGGTCACAGGCGGCGAAATGCCGGTAGAGCTCGTGCACGTAGGAGCGAATTTCGAGACCCGCGGGTTGGGCAAGGCTCGCCGGGTCGATGCGTGGGCCGGCGACGACGATCATCCGGAGGTCCGGGATCCGCCGCTTCGCCTCCGGGTATGCCTCGATCACCCGCCGCAGCAGGTCGCCGCCGACGCCGGAGCCGCCGACGGAGACGATGCAGACCTGTTCATCCGCCGCGTAGCCCAGCTCGGCGCGCAGCGCGGCCCGATCGGCGAAGTCGGCCGGATCGAACCCGGTGACATGGCCGGCGAAGTCGTAGTGCGCCTCGGTCCAGCCGCGGATCGCCGGGAGGCCGGGGCCGAAGCGGTCGGAGACGACGTCGTCGGGGTTGCCGACGAAGATCGCGCGGTCGCGAACCCGCGGGTAGCGGGCGATCTGCTCGATCATCTCGGCGTTGTAGTCGGCCGTCAGCTGGGCCTCGCGGTCGCCGCCATCGGGCATCGGGAGCCACCCGACGAAGTCGGTCATCCAGACGTACGGGGCGGTCTTGAGCTCCGGGTTTTCGTGCAGGTAGTAATCGAGTTCCCACGCCTCGTCGCCAATCCAGAGGTCGTATGGCTCCTCGCGAACGACATCGTGGAAGACCATGAAGTTCGAGACGAGGATCTCGTCCATTCGCCGCCAGGCCTGGAAGCAGTGGAGGTCGTGTTCGGCCGACTCGGACTCGATGTGACCCGACTCATTCGCCAGGAGGGCGCTGGCCGCGTGGATCCGCTCCCCGTTGGCCTCGAGGACCTTCGTGACCGGGTGCTGCGCGAGCCAGTCGATCTGGAGGTCCGGATGGAGCCGCCGCAGCTCGCGGGCGATCGCAACATCGCGCTGCGCGTGCCCGAGCCCGATGGGCGACGAGATGTACAGCACGCGCTTCGGGCGATGCGCCGCCCGTGTCCACGTCCGCGAGATTGGCCGCGGTCCCCGGCGAGGCGGGTCGAGGAATTCGCGGATGAGGAGGTTGACCTTGACCGGATCTCGTGCGTGCGGCGCGTGGCCGGACCCCTCGAGTGTCACGAGCGTGGCGCCGGTCGCCTCCGCCAACAGCCGACCTCGACCGTGCGCGACGATCTGGTCGTCCGCACCGTGAATCACGAGGACAGGGCAGCGCACCCGTGCGCTCAGCTCGAATGTCTGGGCACGGGTGAACCCGGGCCCCTTCTCCCCGATGACGAGGGTCTCCCCTCCGGTCTCGAGACCCCAGCCCACGCAGTCCTCGATCTGCTTCGTGGAGTGCGGCTCATTGAAGACCTCGGAGAAGAAGAACTCGAGGAACTCCGGGTAGTCCGTGCGCCAGTAGTCGGCGTTGTACTTCGCCCAGCCCTCATGGCTGTCTAGCTCGGTCCAGAATTCCTCCATCGCGGCCACCCGCTCAGGCGTCGGCGCATCTGTGGGGACCGAGGGCCCGATGAAGACCGCTCGCTCAACCCGGTCGGGGTGGTCGGCGGCCAGGATCAGTCCGCGCCGCGCACCACTCGAGAAGCTGACAATCGTGGCCGCGCCGGTCTCCGTCGCGTCCATGACCGCCAGCGCATCCGCGGCGAACTCCTCCTCCGCGTAGGCGGCCGGGTCCTCCGGCCGATCGGATCGGCCGTTCCCGCGCGGGTCGAACGTGAGCACCCGGTAGCGACGGGCGAAGTCCGGGATCTGCGCCTTCCAGGTCCGAGCGTGAATGATCGACCACGTCGGCAGGAACAGGATCGTCCGATCACCCTCGCCGTATTCCTCCCAGAAGATCCGCACGCCACTGCGCTCGACGTACCCCGTGCGGTTCGGATAGGCGGCGCGTGTCTGCTCGCGCTCGGTCCCCGTGACGACCGATTGCGCCATGGTACTCATGGGTCCCCCTCCGACGCCGTCCCGGTGGGCCGGCGGCTCAAGGCCTGTCGACCCTCGAGCCATTTGTCGATCCAGTCGAGAAGCTCCCCCTGTCCCGTCTCCACCCCCGACAGGCGCTCGAGGATGATGCCTTCGTTGAAGGTCATCACGAGCGAGACCAGGGCGTCGAGCGGCATCTCGATCCCGAACTCCTCGCGCGCCGCCGCGAACGCCTCGGTGAGCACGGCGCGCCACTTCTCGTCGACGGCCGCGACTCGCTGGCGAAGGTGGGGATGATTCCACGAGAGGGCCTGGAGTTCGAGCCAGACCTTCTGGTACGGGCGGTCGACGTCCAGGTACCGCATCGCCTGCCGCCATTTCTGGAGAGACGGGATATCCGCGGCGTACATCTCACGATGGCGCACGATCAGTCGCTCGGTGAACCGTTCCAGGACCCTGACGAACAGGTTGTCCATCGAGCCGAAGTAGTAGTGCACCAGCCCGGGGTTCGTTCCGGCTTCCTCGGCCAGGAGCCGGGTCGTGATGCCGGCATGACCGGCGCTGATGAGCAGGCGCTCGGCAGCATCGAGGAACGCATCCTCGGTCGACGCCCGAGAGCCCTCCGGTCGATGCGACCCGGTCGACCCCGGCATGCGCGGCGCCCGGGTCGACGAACGCTCGCTCGTCAATCCAGGACCACGAGGTCGGTCGTCACCGGGACGGGATTGGCTAGGATGTCGCGAACCGGCGACGTGTCCTGGACGTGTTGGCAGAGTTCCTCGAGCTGCTGCTGGGTCGCATTCGGCGAGCGGACCCAGCTCTTCGCCCGGATCTCTGAAAAACCGGCGCGCGGGCCCCCGAGGCCGAGGAAGCGGTGGAGGTCGAGATCACCCTCGACCTCGTAACGGAGCTCGCTGATCTCGATCCCTCGGGCAGCTGCGTTGTAGACATAGCCGACGCCGTAGCAGAACGCGAGGGCCTGCAGGACGAGCTCGACCGCGTTGGGCCCGGCGTTCGTGCCGAGGAGCACCGGCGGCTCGTCGCCAACGAGGCGAAAGGGCTCGGCCCGGTCGGCGGTCGGTGTGCCGGCATGCTCAAACGCGCCGATCTCACCGTGGTTCCGTCCGCCGGTCTCCCAGCTGCTCGTGGCCCGGAACGTGAAGCTCGCGACATTCGCGTCGGACTGTACCGCTCCGATCGTGGCGATCAACCGGTCGACGTCGACCCCGTTGCGGGACGTGATCGTGGCCATCTGCTGTCCTCCTTCTGCTCGCTGACTTAGGCGATTGCCTAATACGATCGACTAATCAGGCGACGCTGTCAAGGGGCAAGAAGGCGGGCCGTCAAGATGTCGGCCTCGTACTAGACTCGGCCCCACGATGACGCAAGGATCGACCGTCGAGACGCTGGTGTCGGGCAGCTTCGCGGCACTCCGAACGACCTTCGACGGGCGGTTCTGGCTGGTCGCCGTGCTCGCCACCCTTGGATCGCTTCTGCTGCTCGGGGTCCCGACCGCGGTCATCCCGAATCCGTTCTTCATCCGGATGACGCCGACCGAGACGTTCAACGTGATCGTCTGGCTCGCGTCGGCGCCGCTCGTCGGGCTCCTGGCCGCGACCTACGTTCGGCCGCCCGGCCATGGCCTCGGGCACCCACGTGATGAGGCCGGTGCGGGACGGGCGACAGTGGGCGGGGTCGCCGCGTACCTCGCGATCGGTTGCCCGATCTGCAACAAAGTGGTCGTCGCGGCGTTGGGCGTCAGTGGGGCGCTCTCGGTCTTCGCGCCGATCCAGCCACTCATCGGTGCCGCATCCGTGGCTCTCCTTGGGACAACCCTGGCCTGGCGCCTTCGCGCTCGCGCGCGACGCTGCGAGCGCTGCGCGGTCTGACCGGCGCGACGACGCCGGCGCGGGATCGGGCTGGTGCTATACTCCATGGGAGTATCGGCCCCTCAGCATCAGGAAGGCAACATCATGGAACTGACACTGCTTGAAAGCGGACCCGAGGCCCTTCGCGCGGGCTACACCTGTCCCTGCGGCTGCACCCCGTCGGTCGAGTTCGCCCGCGGGGCCGAGCTCGCGGAGGAGGGCTGCTGCTGCGGCAACCACTTCGCCGTCGGGCCGCGGGCTGCGGCCAGCCTGACACCGACACCCGGCTTCGAGCCGGAGCTCAAGACGTTCGATGCCCCCTGGGGTGAGCACCTCGAGGCGGCCTGGCTCGTCGGACCCAGCGTGCACGGCCCGGAGTCCGGGGCCGATCATCACGCCGATCATCACGCCGATCACGCGCACGTCGCGATCGATCCCGTCTGTGGCATGACCGTGGAGCCCGAGGCGGCGCGAGCCAGGGGCCTGTTCGTCGCCCGGGGCGGAACGGACTATTTCTTCTGTGGCAAGGGCTGCAAGCTCGAGTTCGGCGACGACCCCGAGCGGTTCCTCGACCCCGCCTACGTCCCCTCGATGTAGATCGGCCGCCATGAGGCTCTGCCTCGGACTGATCTCGGTCGCCGTGGCCGTCGTGGGGCTCGCCGCCTGTGGCGGCGGGACGCGGAGTCCGATCTGCACCGCGAACGACTCGCTCCGGGCGGCGCTCCGGGCCGTCGATGCGGCGCGAAGCGCGGACAGCTCGGGCGACAGCGCAGCCGTGGATCGGGAGATGAACGAAGTCGAGCGTCTTCTCGGCGTCGCGCGGGGGAACCTCGCAGGCGCCACAGCGGACCCCGACACCGCAGCGGCGGCCCGCGCGATGCTCGAGGCGGCCAACTACCTCCAGTTCATGGTGGACGACTCACGGGCCTCGGGCACGGTTGACTTCCCGATCGCCCAGTTCGCGGCTCGAGAGGTGAATCGGGCGGGATCCGGAGCGGGCGGCGCCCCGCTGAACTGCTGACAGGAGCACCGTGACAAGGAAACGGAAGAGCCAGACATCGCACACCAGCGCACGGATCGACCGTCGCCCGTCGGCACCCGTGCGAGAGCGGCGGCCCCTCGTCCTCGCCGGCGTGGTGCTCGTCGCGGTGGTCGCCGTCGTCACCTTCGCCCTCACTCGACCGGGCGGTTCGTCCATCGAGGCGTGGAGCCGCCTCGGGACCGAGGACGTCCACTCGCTGGCGTTCGTCGATGGCGACCCGCAGCGACTTCTGTTCGGCCACCACGGCGGGATCCTCGCGACCGACGACGGCGGGAAGACGTGGGAGCCGCTGGCCACGCGGTCCGATGCGATGAGCCTGGGCGTGGCCGGCGGCGGCTCGATCGTGATCGCCGGTCACGAGGTCTTCGCCGAGAGCCGGGATGGTGGCCAGACCTGGGCCGACATCCCCGCCGACCTTCCCAGCCTCGACATCCACGGCTTCGCGCGGGATCCGGGCGACCCGGCCCGGATGTGGGTCTACCTGGCGATCGGTGGGTTCTGGGAGAGCCTGGACGCGGGCCGCACCTGGGAGCAGCTCCACGAGCAGAACATTCTCTTCCCCGTCGCGATCGAGGGCTCGTCTGGGACACTCCTCGTCGGCGTCAGTGCCACGGGCATCGCACGTTCGGATGATGGAGGACGCACCTGGCAACCCGTTGCGGACCCGGAGCTCTATCCCGTCACCGGCCTGGCGGCCACGACCGACGGATCCGTCCTGGTCGCGAGCGGACCTGACGCGGTGGCCCGATCGGTGGACGGCGGGGCGAGCTGGTCGCGGCTTCCGTTCGAGGGCCAGCCGGCGGTCGTCGCGGTCGCGGACGGAGGCCGCTCGATCGCGCTCGTCACCCGCTCGACCGAGTTCTTCCGCTCCGACGACGGCGGACAGACCTGGCCGAGCCCCTGACGACGGGCGTCGCAGTGGTAGGCTGCCGTCCCCTGCGGAGATCGATGTTGTGACGCGGAGCCCACGCTTCGAAGACGTGCTTGGGCCCCTCGCGTCCGCGATCGTGCGCGAGGTCGCGGAGCTTGCTGAGGCGAGCGTGGGTGACGTCGTCGAAGCCCTCCACCGAAGCCAGCCGCACGAGCACGCCTACACCACGATCATGACCGTGATGAGCCGCCTTCACGAGAAGGGTGTGCTGACCCGCGAGCGCCGCGGGCGTCTGTACATCTACCGGCCCGCTGCGTCGGAGGCGGAGCTGGTCGATCGGCTGAGCGGGCTTGCGGTGGACCGCCTCGTGGACCGCTACGGCAGCGCGGCGCTTCGACACTTTGCCATCCGACTCTCGGACCTCGATCCGGCGACGCGTGAGCGGCTCACGGCCTTGGCGGACCAGGAGGAATGACGCTCGGGCGCGCAGGCAGCCTCCTCGCCGTCGTCATCGGTCCACTGGCGTGGTGCATCGCCCTCGGCCTGCTCGTCGGTGGCGATCCCATGCTTGCCATCGAGGTCGGGGGCGGCGTGCTCGTCCTCGCCTGGGCCGCGCTCGTGGTCCGCGAGATCGTAGCGTCGCACAGGGTGGCACGCGCCCTTGCGGTCGATGCCGACGCGATCGACCTGTTCGGGGTGCCCTGTCTTGTGACGCCGAGGTTGGGCGCGGACGCGCTGGTCGTTGGGGCGTTCCGACCTCGGATCTTCGTGGGATCGTCGCTGATCGGCGCTCTCTCGGACGAGGAGCTCGAGGCGGTCGTCTATCACGAGGATCACCACCGTCGTGCTCGAGCCCCCCTCCGGGCCGCCGCCCTGGGCGGATGGCTCCGTCTCCTGGGACGGTCCGAGGGCGTCCGGACCGCCGTCGGCGACCGTCTTGCAGACCTCGAAACCCTGGCGGATACGGATGCCATCCGCCGAGGATCGAGTCCGCGCTCCCTCGCGCGGGCGCTCCTGAAAGGCGACCTGAGTCACGAGCCGGTCGCCTTCTCGTACGCCGCCGATCGGCGGATCGCGCGCCTGCTGGATCATGGCCCCGAGACGCCGGCCGCTGCCTCCGCGCAGCTGCCGTACGAGTGGCTCCCGATCACCGCCCTTGCCGCGGTGCTGATCGCCTGTCACATCGCGTTGTAGGAGCCGCTCGGTCGGCGCGTCGCCGCCGAGAGAGAGGACGATGATCCGGTCGCGTTGCCAGAACCCGGCCCGGGGAACACGTCTTCCGCCGCGGCCGGGCACGCGATCCAGATTCTCATCCGGTCCTAAGGTTCAATTCAGCTTTCGGCGTCAGCCTCGTCCGGTCAACCAACTCGACCACGAGGACCCACGATGCGAATTTCTCGCCGGCTTCCGCTGCCCGCCGCGTTTACCGGCGGCATCGTGTTGGGGCTCGTCGCCGCGCTCGCATGGACCTCACTGGCGTCCGGGAAGGCGGCGGACCCCGGCTCGGCGACGGACCGCGGCGCACTCGAGGCGTTGCTCGCGGAGCGGACCGTGATCCCGACGGGGCAGACGCGTGAATTCGAGCTGACCGTGCAGGAGGCGGAGTGGGAGCTCCTGCCGGGCGTCGTCACGACGGCCATGACCTTCAACGGGACGGTACCCGGCCCGACGATCCGGGTGACCGAGGGCGACACGGTCGAGGTTGCGGTGACCAACGCGCTGGACGAGCCAACGTCCATCCATTGGCATGGACTTCACGTTCCGAACGACCAGGACGGCGTGGGAGGGATCACGCAACCGATGATCGAGAGCGGGGAGACGTTCGACTACACGTTCGTCGCGCCGCATGCCGGGACGTTCATGTACCACGCCCATGGCGACCGGAGCCGCGACCAGATCGACCGAGGCCTGTACGCGCCATTCATCATCGACCCTGCCGGCGGGGACACCATCAAGGCCGACAAGGACATCACCCTCATGCTCGGCAACTGGATGATCGGCGACGGGACGGGCAGCATGCCCGGGATGGACATGGGCAACGACAACGCCGCCATGAGCATGGAGTACGACTACTTCACGATCAATGGCAAGTCCTTCCCGGCCACCGAGGCGATCGAGGTCGACGAGGGCCAGCTCGTCCGGCTCCGGTTCCTCAATCCGAGCCAGACGATCCATCCGATGCACCTGCATGGGATGGACATGGCCGTCTTCGCCAAGGACGGCGAACCGCTCGCCGAGCCTCAGCGGCTCAACACGCTCGGTGTCCTGCAGGGAGAGACGTACGACGTCGTCTTCCGCGCAGACAACCCGGGCACGTGGCTCCTCCACTGCCATGACCTCCACCACGCTTCGAACGCCGGCCAGGAACCGGGCGGGCTCATCCTCGCCATCACGGTCAATCCGAGGGACGGAGCCGGATCGCCGTCGCAGGGTGCGGCACCTACCTCCGCGTCTCCGAGCGAGGAACCGTCACACACGATGGCGCCGGGCATGACCCAGATGCCCGGGATGGGCGACATGCCCGGAATGACCCACTGACGGATACTGCATCGACATGAGCGAGCCGACGCGCATCCTCGTCGTCGACGACGATCCGAAGATCCGGACGGTCGTCCGGCGTGGGCTTGCCTACGAGGGCTACAGGGTGGTCGAGGCCGCCAGCGGCGAGGAGGGGCTCGAGAAGGCCCGCGAGCACCTGCCGGACCTCGTCGTCCTCGATATCATGCTGCCCGGGATCGACGGCCTCGAGGTGACCCGCCGCCTGCGCTCGTCGGGTGACGAGATCGCGATCCTCATGCTCACTGCTCGAGACGACGTCAGGGATCGGGTCGAGGGTCTGGAGACCGGCGCGGATGACTACCTCGTCAAGCCGTTCAGCTTCGAGGAGCTCCTCGCGCGGGTCCATGCGCTGCTGCGTCGTCGCCAGGCTCCGACCGGCGAGGTCCTGCGCTTCGCCGACCTCGAGCTCGACGTCGATGCCCGCGAGGCCCGTCGAGGCGAGCGGACGATCGGGCTGACGACGACGGAGTACAACCTCCTCCTGCTGTTCATGCGCCACCCACGCAAGGTCCTGACCCGCGAGGTCATCATGGAGCACGTCTGGTCGTACGATTTCGAGGGCGAATCGAACGTCCTCGAGGTGTACGTCCGCTATCTGCGGAGCAAGCTGGAGGCGAGCGGCGAGCGGCGGCTCATCCACACCGTCCGCGGGGCCGGCTACGTCCTGAAAGAGTGACCGCGATCCGGCGACCCCCGTCGATCCGGACCCGGTTGGCGCTCATCTATACCGGGCTTCTCGCCGCGGCCCTGCTCGCCTTCGGGACGGGCGTGTACCTGGTCCTTCGCGGGGAACTTCTGAGTACAATCGACGCCAGGCTCGCCGCCGGCGCGGAGCACGCGGCGGGGGCGTTCGCCCAGGACGTCGACGCGACCGGCCGGTTGCTACCCTCCGGCCGGCTCGTCGATCAGCTGGCATCGACCGGCGGTCGAGTGCTCGTCCTCGACCCGGATCGGATCGTGCTTGCGGACTCTGCCGCTCCCGGGGTCCCACCGCCGCCGTTGAGCGATGTCGACTTTGCCAACGCCGACGCCGGTGCACGCGTGGTGCGTGGATTCACGACGGCCGACGACGAGCCTCGCCGCCTCAATGTCCAGGCGATCGCGCTGGGGACGGGTCAGCGCGTCGGGTACGTGGTCTGGGCAGACTCGACGCGGCCGCTGGACGACCTTCTTCGTACCGCCGCGACGGTACTCGCCCTCGGCGGGCTGCTGATCGCGGGCCTGGCACTGGTTGGCGGACTCGTCCTCGCGCGGCGCGCGCTGTCTCCCGTCGCGGAGGTGACGGAGACCGCTCGGGCGATCTCTCTATCCAGGGACTTCGCCGCGCGGGTGGAGGGCGCGCAGCGAGGCGACGAGGTCGGTGAGCTGGCCGTGGCCTTCAATGAGATGCTCGAGGCACTCGAGGCGAACCATCTGGCACTGCAGCGGTTCCTGGGTGACGCGTCGCATCAGCTACGAACGCCCTTGACCACGATCCGGGCGAACCTCGATCTCGCCCAGCGCCCGGACCTGCCGAGGTCGGAGCGTCCGGCGATCCTCGCGGACGCTCGCGATGAGGCGGAACGGATGGGCCGCCTGATCGGCGATCTGCTGTCACTCGCCCGGGCGGAATCCGGGGCGCGTCTCGAATTCGAGCCTGTCGAGCTCGATTCCCTGCTGGTCGAATCCGTTCGGATCCAACGCCAGTCCGCGACGCATGTCCGGATGAACGTGGCGTCCGCGCAGCCGGCGGTGGTCGACGGTGACCGCGACCGGCTGCGCGAACTGCTCGGGATCCTCCTCGACAACGCGGCCCGCTACACGCCGGCGGGCGGCAGCGTCGTCGTCGCGCTCGACGTGGAGGCAGATCGGGCTGTGATCCGCGTCGAGGACACGGGCGTCGGGATCGACGAGGCGGACCGGGAGCGGGTCTTCGAACGCCTGTATCGTGGGACGCGAGCACGCGCGATGCGGCCGTCCGGTACCGGGTTGGGACTGGCGATCGCTCGCTGGATCGTCGAATCTCACGCGGGGACGATCGATCTGACCAATCGGGAAGGGGGCGGAACGGTGGCAACGGTAGCGCTCCCGTTGCGGGCGTCATGAGCGCGACCCGAGTCCTCGTTGTCGACGACGAGGCACCGATCGTCGAGCTCGTTCGCGGCTACCTCGTGTCCGAGGGGATGGATGTCGCCGTCGCGCACGATGGCCCCTCCGCGGTCCAGGCGGTCCGAGAGCGGCGTCCGGACTTGATCATCCTGGACGTGATGCTGCCCGGGATCGACGGATTCGAGGTCCTGAGGCAGATCCGGAGGTTCTCCGACGCCTACGTGATCATGCTGACGGCCCGGGCCGAAGAGATCGACCGGATCATCGGCCTGTCGGTCGGGGCGGACGATTACCTCGTCAAGCCCTTCTCGCCTCGAGAACTCGTGGCACGGGTCAAGGCCCTGCTGCGGCGGCCGCGCACCGGACGAGATGGGAGCGAGGGCGAGCTTCTCGCTTCCGGCGAGCTCGTGATCGACCGGCCGAGGCGGACCGTGACGCTTCGCAGGGAACCGATCACGCTCACCACGATGGAGTTCGACCTGCTCTCGACCCTCGCCGAGGACGCCGGCGTCGTCTTCAGCCGCCAGCGGCTGCTCGACCGCGTCTGGGGCATGGACTACGTCGGCGACGAGCACGTCGTGGATGTCCACATCGGCAACCTCCGGCGAAAGCTCGGCGACGACGCGGCTCGACCCGAATTCGTCGAGACCGTCCGCGGCGCCGGGTACCGGTTTGTCGCGGGGGACCGCGGACGATGAGTCCGCGACGACGACTGCGGACCCGGCTGCTCGCATCCCACCTCGCCGTCGTGGTCGTGGGCAGCGCGACGCTGAGTATTGCTGTCGGGCTCGTGGCGCCCGGGGCCTTCGAAGCGGCGATGGGGCATGCCGCGGATGGCATGGGCGAGATGATGACCACCCTTGTCAGGGATGCCTTCCAGGAAGCGACGAGGACGGCACTCGTCATCGCGGTCGGCGCAGCCGCGGTGGCAGCCATCGCCGTCGCCATCGCGCTGTCGGCGCGCCTCTCCCGGCCGATCGGGCGGCTCGCACGGGCCAGCCGGCGAATCGCTTCAGGCCGCTACGCCGAGCGGGTGCCGGTCACCTCGGACGATGAGATCGGTGACCTTGCGGCGTCGTTCAACACGATGGCCGCGTCCCTGGAGGCGACGGAGCGGCGACGGCTCCAGCTCGTGGGCGACGTCGCCCACGAACTTCGAACGCCGCTGGCGACGCTCGACGGCTACCTCGAGGGGCTCGAGGACGGCGTGATCGCGCCAACCGAGGCGACGTGGACCTTGCTGCGCGGCGAGACCTCGCGGCTGGCCAGGCTCGTCAACGACCTCCAGGAGCTCTGGCGGGCCGAGGCCAGGCAACTGCCGATGTCGCTCACGCCGGTCGACATCGCAGGCCAGGTGCGGGCCGTCGGCGAGCGTTTCGCGGCCCAGGCGCACGAGCGCGAAATCATGATCCAGTCCGAACTCGGGCCGGAGCCCCTGATGGCCACGGCCGATGCCGAGCGGCTCGGACAGATCCTCGACAACTTTGTGAGCAACGCCGTCCGCTACTCGTTGCCGGGGAACAGGGTCACGCTGTCGGCTCGAGCGGAGCGAAAGACGATCACGATCGGCGTCGCAGATGAGGGTCCGGGGCACACGCCGGAGCAGCTCGAACGGGTCTTCGAGCGCTTCTATCGCGTCGACCCGTCGCGCTCTCGGGCGCTTGGAGGGTCAGGGATCGGTCTCGCCATCGCGAGAGCCCTTGCGGAGGCGATGGGCGGCCACGTCGCCGCGGAGAGCGAGGGTCCCGACCAGGGCGCAACGTTCCGCGTCTTCCTGCCGATGGTCGGCAGCGAGGACTGAACCGGGACGTCAGCCGTCGTCGACTGCCTCGGCGGGGATCCAGCGTTCGGGTTCATCGCGGAAGGTCTCGGCGCAGGCCGATTCGCAGAAGTAGTAGGACCTACCGGCAACCTCGACCACTTCGACGACGGCGGCGGGATCGGTTTCCATCCCACAGACGGGATCGATGGCAGTCAACGACGGCATTGGTGGACTCCTCGTTCGAGCGGCTTCAACGTCGACCGAGCGTGACCCACGCCCATGAGACGCAGCTGAGCCGGTGCTGTGCCCGAGATGAATCTGACACTCCGGCCTCGACGGCCGCGCGCTTCTTGACCCGAACTTGATGTCGTCGAACATCACCGCTTGAGTCCCGCAGCTCATCGTTCGTCGTGTCGGAGCCAAACGGGATCCGACATCACGGAGGCAACGACGAAATGATGACCGGCTTTGAATGGGGGATGGGGCTGGGCGGCTGGCTCTGGATGATCCTCGGGGTCGTCCTGGTGGTCGCTCTTGTATGGGCTGTCGTGGCGGCGATCCCCCGTCGGGATCGGCCGACGGGCGAAGACCCGGCTCAGATCCTCAAGGCCCGCTTCGCGCGGGGCGACATCAGCCAGGAAGAGTACGAGCAGGCACGGCGCCTGCTCGGGATCTAGACGAAGGAGTAGATCGATGACAACGAAGCGACAGGGCTTCATCGCAGGCGGCATCCTTGCCGGCGCGCTCCTGTTGGGAACAGCGGGATTGGCAGCGGCTCAGGATCCGACCAGCTCTCCTGCCCCGAATCCCATGTGGACGGGGCCGGGCTCGGGCATGACGGGCGCCGGCATGAGCGGCCAGATGGGCGCCGGCATGAGCGGCCAGATGCAGGCACAGCACGACCAGATGGTCGCGAGCGGGGCCTGCGACGATGCCCAGATGGGCGCGATGCACGCCCAGCATCATCCGACCAACTAGACACCTCTGACGACGAAGCGCCGATCATGTCGGCGCTTCGTTCCGATTTCCGTCCAAGGAGAAGCACCATGGCATCCGGCTACACGTACGCCACAACCGTCGCGGGCTCGATCGAAGAGATCCGGGCTCGGGTCGAAGCCGCGCTCAAGGATGAGGGCTTCGGGATCCTCACCGAGATCGACGTGGCAGCAACACTCAAGGCGAAGCTCGGCCTCGACCGACCGCCGTACCTGATCCTGGGGGCCTGCAATGCGGGGCTCGCCAGCCGCGCCCTGGAGATCGACCCCTCGATCGGGGCGCTCTTGCCCTGTAACGTCGTCCTCCGCCGATCCGACGATCTGGCGGAGACGATCGTCGAGATCATGGATCCGATCGCGGCCCTGGGAATCGCCGGCGCCGCCGGCGTCGAGCCGATCGCTGCCGAGGCTGCCGAACGGCTGCGCCGAGTCCTCGATGCACTCGGCGCTGGCTGATCTCGAATCGCGCGACGGACCCTCAGCCCTCTCTCACTTCGTTCTCAGCTGGAAACGACAGCGTGACGCATCGATGAATGCACGGAGCGCGCGGGCGGCCCTGGTCGTGCTGATCGGCCTCCTGATCGGCGCGTGCTCGACATCGGACCTGGCCGAACCCTCGCCATCGATCACCCAGATCCCGAGCCCGCCCGCGGAACGACCGGCCGAGTTGACCCAGACGAGTGACGGGGGCGAGGTCACGGTCGTGGTGACGTGGGCCGGTCCTGCGGCCGGTCTCGTATTCGATGTCGTGCTCGACACCCATTCGGTCGACCTCGACGCCGTCGATCTCGCCGATGCGGTCGTATGGAACGATCGCGGCGAAACCCTGGGCGCGCGGCCGTGGGCCGCTCCGGCCGGCGGGCACCATCGCCAGGGGACCCTGGTGTTCGAGGGCGACGTGCCCGCGTTCCTTGGCGAGGCGCGATGGGTGGAGCTCCAGATCAAGGGTGTCGGCGACCTCCCCGAGCGAACGCTCCGCTGGGACGTCGATACGTGACCGCCGTCGCCGGCTTCCTCCGACCCGGCCTCCCGATCGGCGCTCGGTCGCTCGTCGTGGGGTTCGTCGGGGCAGGCGTCCTGCTGGGGCTCTATCTCGGGATCATCAGCGTGGCCCAGGGCGTCGAGCACGCCTTCGATCAACTTGCCGGCGACGTAGGGTTCGTTGGCCTCATTGCCGCGGGCTTTGGGACGCAGGTCGCCATGTTCGCGGAGCTTCGGAGCCTGGGCCGCCGCCACCGTGCGAGTGCCGCGGTCACGGCGGTGGGCACGGGGACGAGTGCGGCCGCGATGCTCGCCTGTTGCGCGCACCACCTCGTCGAACTGCTGCCGATCATCGGCCTTTCGGCCGGCGCCGTCTTCCTCAACGCATACAGGACACCGCTGTTCATCGTGGGCATCGGCATGAGCCTCGTCGGCATCATCGTGATCGGCCGACAGCTTCAGCAAGCGCGCCGAGCGTGCGCGGTCGTCGAGGCCGCACATGCTGCCGCGTGACCCACGCGAACGTCTCGATGGCCTGTGCGACGGCCAGAGGTCCCCCGGTCTTCGGGCCAGTTGGACCTGCCTCCAGCACGCCCGACGCCACAACCTGAACCCATCCAGACCACAACGACGCCACAGGAGATCGTCCGCATGCTTCGAATCGCACCCCGCCTGGCCCCGATCCTGGGCCTGCTCTTCCTCGCCGCCTGCTCGGCCGGCGCCGCGCCGTCCGCCAGTGACCCGGGCCAGCCCTCCCCCACTGACGAGATGCCGATGGCCAGCGACGACCACGCGGCCGGCTTCTCCGGGGGCGAGCCGGCTGACGCCAGCGCAGCGGATCGCGTGGTCGAGATCCGCATGCTCGATGCTCTTCGGTTCGAGCCCGCGTCGGTCGACGTCAAGGTCGGCGAGACCATCACGTTCAGGGTGATCAACGACGGGCAGATCACACACGACTTCACCCTCGGGGACGCCGAGACCCAGGACAAGCACGACGCCGAGATGGCTGCGGGAATGTCGGGCATGGGCCACGACAAGCCGAACGTCCTGACAGTCGATCCCGGCGCGGAGGGTGAGCTGACCTGGCGCTTCACGGCTCCGGCGACGCTCCTCTACGGCTGCCACGTACCGGGCCACTACGGCGCCGGCATGGTCGGCACCTTGACCATCGCGGGGTCCTGATGCGGATGCACCGGGAGCGGCCGGACTGCGTGGCCATGGAGTCGGAGGTCGACCATCGCACGCGTCGATGACCCACGCGTGATGACCGTTGCCGCGCGCGCGATCAATCCGGGTTTCAGCCCGGTTTTCAGCCGGTCGTGAAGAGTCGGTACACGACCGCGCCGAGGACGACGAATGCTGCGAGGAGCGACCCCGAGGTCGCGCGCACGGGCGCGTGGCCGACAAATGAGCGAGCGAGCGGGACGAGGGCGATCGCAACGATCGAGTACAACAGGTGCAATCCCGCGGCAGGGCGTGCGCCGGTGGTGAGCAGGATCAGCCCGCTCGCCGAGCCGACGACGATGAGGCTGACCACCGCGGCCTGAAACCGCTCGAAGGCGGGCCCACCTGCCCGCCTGGCGATGACCAGGAAGACCGACCAGCCGATGCCGACGACGGTGGTCGCCACGACCGCATACGCGAGAAGTCGATGGATCCCTTCCAATGCTGATTCCCCAGGCTGCTGCCGGCCATGGTGCCATGGTCCGCGAGGTGCGACGGAGCTGGTCGATGCCGTTTTCAGCAGACACCCATGCTCGTCTCATCTGGCTCTCAAGTCGTTGGCGTCGACTGGCATCGATGACCAACGCAGTTGCGGTCCTCCCCAGTACCGCATGAGCGAAGGAGGCCCAGATGACAGCTGGCGCGAAGGCGATCGAGGGAGGGCGCCGGCACAGGGCGTGGGTGGCGATCGATGAACGCCTCGGGCTGAGCGCGCTGGCCTATCCCGTCCCCGTCCACGCCAACGGGATCGGCTACATCCTGGGCGGTATCACCTTCTTCGGGTTCCTCATCCTCGTCGTGACAGGAATCTGGCTGGCGCAGTTCTACCATCCGACGCCGACCACGGCGCGCGAGAGCATCGTCTACATCATGAACGTGGCGCCGCTCGGCGACCTCGTCCGCGGCATCCATTTCTGGGTCGCGAATATCGTCATGGCGACCGTACTCCTGCACATGAGCCGGGTGTTTCTTACCGGCTCATACAAGCGCCCGCGCGAGGCCAACTGGCTGATCGGCCTTGGGCTCCTTGGCGTCACCCTCGGCTCGATCTTCACCGGCACCGTCCTGAAGTGGGATCAGGAGGGCTTCGAAGCCCTGGGGCACAATCTCGAGATCGGGGATCTCCTGGGTGTCGTCGGCCTCTGGTTCTCGGAGGACTTCGCCGCAGCCAGCGGGCCGATCATCGGCAGGCTGGCGAACGCTCACATCTCCATCCTCCCCACGATCGGCACGCTGCTTCTCATCGCCCACTTCCTCCTCGTCAAACGCCACGGGATCTCATCGCTGCCCGCGCAGTCGGACGCTGCCGCGGAGGGTGGCCCGGTCCCGGCCCGTGGCGGCTCCACGTTCACTGCCCATCTCGTGCGGATGGCGGGGTTCGGGCTACTGATGCTGGCGCTCGCGACGGTACTCACCCTGATCTGGCCCGCCGAACTCGGTCCACGGCCGATCCCGGGGGAGGAGATCACGAAGCCGCCCTGGATGTTCCTGGTGTTCTACCCCCTGGAGGACTGGTTCGGGCTCAGCGCGCTTCTCTGGGCACCGGCGATTCTGTTCGGCGCCCTTGCCCTCGTGCCGTTCGTCGACCGAACCAAGTACCGCTCGCCGACCCGGCGACGGTTGGTCATCGCGATCGGCGCGATCGTGGCCGTCTTCGCCGTCGCCCTCGTGCTCTATGCGCTCATCACGGTTCCCCAGGCGCACATCCAGGAGGCGATGTGATGGCCACGGTCCTTCTTCGTCTCATCCTCCTCGCTGTCGGGATGGGCGCCGTCGAGATCGGACTCGGCAGCGCCCTGGTCGACGGATCACCTGCCGGCTGGGCGCTCGTGCTCATCGTCGGCCTTCCGATGATCGTCGCCGGCTCGGCCGGCTTCATGGTCTCGCTGCTGGGCGGGGCGACGCGGAAAGGTTCCACCGATGCGTAGGGCTCTATCGTTCGCGGTCGTTCTCGGACTCACCCTCTCGTTCGGTGGCGCCGTCACGATGCTGGCCCACGAGGGCGACGGGGATGCGAAGATCGAGATCGAGCCTTCGACGGTCTCGGCCGGCGAATCGGTGATCGTTGTCGGAAGCGGGCTGGAACCCGACAGCGACCGCGTCCTTCTGCTCGCTGGGGAAAGCCTCATCGTGCAGTTCGGCACCGTGAAGACGAACGCTGACGGACGGTTCCAGCGGGAGCTGACCATCCCGGGCCACATGCCGGCCGGCACGTACGAGCTCCAGGCGATCGGCGACGAGACGCTCACCGTAGCACTCGGCATCCTGGCGGCCGAGGCGGCGACCTCACCGGCCCCGGCCGCATCCCCGGCGGTGGGTGCGACCGACGCGCCTGGCGCCACCGCCGCCCCCGGTGGGATCGTCGGTCCGGGTGCCACCGCCGCCCCGGTCGATCCGACGAAGTCCATCGTGCCCCGTGAGCGAACGCCGCTCGACCTCGCGCTGATCGTGGGTTTCATGGCGCTGGCCGCGACCGTTGGCGGACTCCTCGCCTGGCGGGCCGAGCACTTCCGAGGCGTGGCCGAAGCCGAGTCGTGACCGATGGGCCGTGATCAGCCCTCACGGCCCTTGAGCCACTGACAGGACGATCACGGCGAACGTCACGACGCCTGACGCCACGCCTGTCATCGGCACGGTCCGGGCGTCCCGCCGTTGCTCGACCCGGAGGCGGAGAAGGACCTGCCGGACGATCGCATAGACAGAGAACGCGGTCACGAAGATGACGCCCGACAGCGGTGACATCCCGCCCAGGACGAGCACAAGGGCCACGAGACCGATGACCAGGCCGGCGCCCGACTCGAACAGCTGCGTTGGAAGGCGGCGCGCGCCAACCCGACGATCCGAGGACCACATGCCCCAGCGCGAGGCGGTGCAGCGCCCCGCGCAGCAACCCGTGAAGAAGCAGCCGACCCGCCCGATCGCGACGGCGAAGAACACGCCGGGCGTGCTGGCGTCGAGCACGACCCCGATGGGCAACTCGAACAGGAGCAGCGCCACGGCCGCGACGACCGGGAAGACGATGAGGAACCCGTCGACTGCCCAGCCACCCCGGATGATCGACTCTCCCGGGTGCAACGTCGCGTACCAGACCTTGGCCCCGAAGAGCCCGAACAGGATCGCGATCCCCGACGCCCCCAACGTGGGCCCGAACGGCACGTCGCCGCGGCCGAGGATGGCGGCCTGGACCACGAGGGCGAAGACGATGGCGAAGATCCCCAGCGCCGTATAGATGCCGGGCATGACGGCGGGCTGCATGGCGAGGGGTGCCAGCAGGGCCCAGCGCGTCGGGATCGGCTGCTCCGGCCGGGTGGAGATCGCCCACCTCCGCCACGACCAGGCGGCCGGCCGGACCTGTCGTCCGCTGGAGCCTCGAGCGCGCGGGGCCAGCGCGAAGGGGCCGGCAGTGCGCGAATCCGCCACGAGCTCGGCGTCGACGGTCCAGTCTCCGGCCAACACGCCCGACACCGTGGTCGTGATCGACACGGGACCCGTCCCGGGCACGATCCCTTCGATCACCTCGTCCTTGATGAACGATTCGCCCGGCCGGGGGTTGCCACGAGTCCCGGTGCGGCGACCGGTGAAGCGGACGGTCACCCCATATGGATCGCCGCCCGCGACGCCCTCGCCGGAATCGAACCAGTGGGTCGCCACCAACGCCTGCGGTTCGGCGGGGTGGGTCGCCGCTGGCTCAACGGGTGTGGACGGCTCGTCGCCAGCGGGCAGCAGGGGCCTGGATTGCCGGAGCGTCGCGGCCGGCTTCCTTGTCCGCGACTTCGCGCTCCGTGTCGTCGCCCGACGTCGTGCCACGGGTCGCCCACCTTTCCTTCGCAGATCCGCACGCCCGCGCGCGGCCGGGTCGGCTCGGCGACGCACGTGGTCGCTTATCTACTACATGGCCATAGTACACACCTCCGGGTCATCCCTGGGAGAGACCGTTCTAAGCGCAGGCTCAGGCGCGCCTCACGCCTGGCTCAGCGAAATCGCCCAGTCTGGCATCAAGTAGCGCTGGAGGACCTCGCAATGAAGCTCCTCTCCGCACTGATGGCCGTGGGGATCGTGGCGATCGTCGTCGTGGCCCTCGGAGTCGCCGCCCGGAAATCCGAGGGCGACCAGACCCCGCGTTCGGCGGAGATCGTCATGGAAGAGTCGCGCTTTTCACCGAATCAGTTCAACGCGAAGGTCGGCGTGCCGATCATCGTGAGAATCACGAACCGGGGCAGCGAGCGCCACGACCTCCTGTTCCCGTCGCTGCACATGCCCGGCCTGCAGGGTGTCGAGGCGATCCTCGATCCGGGAGAGTCGCGGACGGTCACGCTCCGGTTCGAGGAGGCCGGCACCCACACGTTCATCTGCAGCATCCCGGGTCATGCCGCTGCCGGCATGACTGGTGCGGTCTTCGTCCGGCCATGAGCCCGACGGTTGTCGCGGACGATCGGGCCCGGGCCGTGCGTCACGCTCAGCGTGCGAGCGGACAGGTCGGGGCCCTCGCCGGGATGGTCGCCGCCGGCGATCCGTTCCCTGCGATCGCCCAGCAGATCCAGGCGGCCAGGGGCTCGCTCGAATCGCTGCTCGTCCGCCTGGTCGAACTCGAGTTGGACGGATGCCTCCCGACGCGAGAGGTGCGAGAAGAGGTCGACGGCCTGCTCCGCACAGCGTTCGGACACACACCCGCCCGCCGCTCGCCATCCCGCCCCGCGGCGATCCGATCCCAAGGCAGCCTTGCTGCGTCAAGGCAGGCTCGATCTCATGAGGAAGGGACAGACTGATGACACGCCGATCCCATGCCGGCTCCGATGGACGGCCGCTACCGACTCGCCAGGGGCCTGCCTCGCTCGGCACTGATCGCGATCGCGCGGTCCCAGGGCCTCGGCCTGTCCGGATCGCGGTCTTCGCGCTCATCGCGCTCCTCGTGACGGGTGCTGCCGCCGGCCTCGTGATGAGCCGCCTCCAGGGTGCCGGGGGGGCCGACGTGACGGCGATCCAGGTGCACGCCAGCATGGGTGGCTTCGATCCGCCGGCCCTGACCGTCAAGGCCGGCGAGACCATCCGCGTCGAGTTCTCGAGCATGGACACCCCGTTCCACAGCGACGGCGGCGGCTGGCACCAGTTCGCGATCGATGCGCTGGGCATCGACTGGAATGTCGGGCCGCAGAGCAGCGAGGTCTTCGAGATGACGGCACCCGACGTCGCTGGGTCCTACACCTTCTATTGCGATGTCTGCTGCGGTGGCAAGGAGAACCCGTCGATGCAGGGCACGCTCACCGTGACCGCGTGATGCGGGGGCCGATGGCCGCGTCCATGACCCGGCCGCGGCTCCTGTTCGTGGTCGTCGGGTCGGTGATCGCCGCCTCGGCCGCGGCGATGCTCGCGTTCGCGCCTCGTGCCGACGAGCACCAGGCGCTCGCCGACCTGAGTCTTCCGGTGATCCTCACGGCCGGCTTCCTCGACGGGTTCAATCCGTGTGCCTTCGGGGTGCTCATCCTGTTCGCGACGTTCGCGCTCGGGCTCGCGGCGCGCCAGTCCCTGGGGTCGGCCGGACCGGGCGGGACGCCCGACGTGGGCGGGGCAAGCCGGACCGTCCTGGGCCTCGGCGCCTTCTTCGTGCTCGGCGTCCTCGTCACCTACTTCATGCTCGGGCTCGGTCTCCTCACGGCGCTCGCCTCGCTCACCGACTTCGGTGGCAATCACCTGCCGAGTCGGGTCGCCGCCCTGATCGCGATCGGGCTCGGGCTGTGGATGGTCCGCGACGTCCTCCTGCCGGACGCACGCTGGAAGCTCGAGGCACCGCACTCCCTCCACGGCCGGATGCGCGACTGGGCTCGGTCGAGCTCGCCCGTCGCACTCTTCGGGGGCGGCGTCCTCATCGGGCTGTGCACGGTGCCGTGCAGCGGGGCCGTCTACCTCGGCGTCGTCGCGCTGCTCGGCGCCAGCGGCACGGTCGGGGCCGGGCTCGGTGGGCTCGCCCTCTACAACCTGGCGTACATCACCCCGGTCGTCGGCCTGCTCATCCTCGCCAGCCGGCCCGGCCTCATCCGGGTGGTCAATCGCTGGCACCTCGAGCATGCCACGGGCACGAGGGCCGTCCTTGCGATCGTCGTCCTGGCCCTCGGCTTTGCGATCCTGCTGACCGTGTAGCCCGGCCCGCTCGGCGACCCAGGCGCCTGAGTGCCCCACGCGGTGTGATGCCCCACGCGCCGTGATGCCCCACGCGCCGTTATTACCCGGGGTCATCAAATTCGGGCTGAGCGAGCGTGACACTCCACCCGGAACGTCGGAATCGGTGACCCGTCACGCCTGCGGACGCCAGATCTCATTACCGAGCGGAATATCGGACGGGAGGACGGGCGGACACGGATCCCGGCCTCGCGACGATCCGACCGGCCGCGATGGCCGCCCGGATCAGCCACGAGCGTCTCCGTCGGGTCCAAGGCTCCCACGCGGCTCGAGGCTATCAGGCGGCGATCTGCCAGAGCATGTCGGCGCAGGCGCCGCGTCAGGCATCCCGGCGTCGGGCTCGCGACAAAGGCCACTCGTGCGAGCCCACGGCGCGCCGGGTGAACGGATCGCGTCCGGCACCGTCACCGGCCGGAATGCATCGGGCGCGATGACAGGGCGTACGACCACGGTTCTCACCCCAGCGTCAGGTCCGCCTCATCCCGGCTTCAGGTCGGTGGACTCAACTTGGGCGATGCCGGACCTGCTGTTGATCCTGCTCCTGGTGGCCGCGATCCTCCTGGTCGCCGACATGCTGCTTGCGGGCGGGGCGATGACGATGACAGGGATGTCGGCGATGGCCGGCGCGTTCGCCCATCCGCTCACCGCCGGGGCGGCGGTCGCGTTGATCATCGCCCTCGTGCTGGTCCTCGGCGGTCAGACCTGACGATGCTCGAGCAGCCCGTTCACGCCCGCATTGATCCCGACGGCCGCCAGGTGATCGACATCGTCATCGATGGTGGCTACCACCCGGGCGCGATCGTCGCTCGGGCTGGGCTGTCCCTCCGCCTCGTCTTCACCCGCGACGACGACGACGACTGCTCCGAACGGGTCGTGTTCTCCGACCCGCGGCTCGACCGCCGCATCGCGCCGACCGGCCGGACATCCATCGATCTCCCCGCGCGGCCGCCCGGAGAGGTTCGGTTCACCTGCGGCATGGGCCGCTACCGCGGCCGCATCGAGCTCGTCGACGAGGGGACACGGTCACGAGCCACTCGGCTTCGCGATCGCCTGGGCCGCCTCGCGACACCGCTGGGGACCGCGCTCCTCCTGTGGATCAGTACGCTGCCCCTGGTCGTCCTGGTCGGTCTCATCGCCTCCGACGTGACCATCACGATCGTGGCCGCAGTGTCCGTGCTGGTCGCGTGGGTGGCCGGCTGCCTGTGTGCCGTCGGACGCTCGGCCGGGCCGACGTAGCCGGGGACGCGCACGTGCCGTTCGTCATCGACATCGACCCCGTCGCCTTCAGCGTCCTCGGGATTCCGGTGCGCTGGTACGGGCTGATCCTCGTCGGCGCCGCCGCCCTCGCGATCTGGCTGGCGCAGCGCGAGGGACGACGCCGCGGCATCGAACCGCCGATCATCTCGGACGCGGTCGTCTGGGTGGGAGCCGCCGCGCTCGTCGGCGGGCGCCTGCTCTACGTCGTCCAGAACGAGCTCGGCAGCGTGGGCCAGCATCCGTTCCACATCCTGATGATCTGGATGGGTGGCCTCTCGTTCTATGGCGGGCTGGTCGGCGCCCTCCTGGCCCTGGCGGTCTTCGCACGCCGCCGTGGACTCCCGCTCCTTGCCGTGTTCGACGTGGCGGCACCCGCCGCCGCGATCGGTCAGGCGATCGGACACATCGGCTGCCTCATCGGTGGGGACTCGTATGGCAACCCGACCGACGTGCCCTGGGCCGTCGTCTATCGGAACCCCGGTGCGATGGCACCGCAGGGGATCCCGCTCCACCCGACGCAGGCGTATGAGGCGATCCTCCTCGGGATCCTGTTCGTCGCACTGTGGGTCGGCCGGGAGCGCCTCGGGCGGCTCGGCAAGGGCGCCGTCGCCGGCACCTACCTCCTGGGTCTGTCCGCGATCCGGTTCGGGCTCTTCCTCCTCCGGGATGAACCGGCCGTGCTGTTCGGCTTGAAGACCGCGCAGTTGATCGGGCTTGGGATCGCGGCCCTGGCCATCGTCATTCTCGTTGCCGGGCGCCAGGCGCGCCGCTCCTTCGCCACACCCAAGCTGGAGGCCACCGGACCATGACGACTCACGACCACCATCGTACGGCCGACATCGGCCCCGACCGCGGACCTTCCACGGCCCCGGCGTCCGCTCGACGACCGCGATGGCTCCTCCCGGCCCTGCTCGTCGCGATCACCGCCATGGCGCTCGTCGCTGCCGGAATCGTGCCCCTTTCCAGCGCCCTCTACGCCGGCCTCTTCGGGGGCATGCTCCTCATGCACGCGGGCGGGCACGGCGGGCACGGCGCGCACGGCGGGCACGGCGGGCACGGCGGGCACGGCGCGGCCGATGCCCCGTCCCCCCCGCCGGCGCGAGATCTCAGCCTCGCCTCACCTGGCTCTCAGACCGCTCGATCACGCTCCAACCGTGGGCTCGATGAGGGAGCTCCAACCGACGAACACGGAGTCGAGCGAACCGACCATGACAACGAGGGTATCCATGGGTGCCACTGACTTCGCGGGAGCGCCGCCACGTGGTGCGACGGGATCCTCGTCCCCCGCGACCCTTGCCCAACCGACGAACTCGGCGGCGACCGATCGCCAGGCCGAGTACCGCTCGCTCATGCGCAAGTGGTGGTTCGGGGCGGCGGTGGGCGCACCGACGATGGTCCTGTCCTACCCGTGGCTGATCCCCGGGCTGCGCGACGTGTTTCCGCGCGGCAGCGAGCAGCTGTGGTGGCTGTGGGTCGCGATGGGCATCGCATCGCTGGCCGTGATCGCCTATTCGGGCAACCAGTTCTTCACGGGGGCCTGGGAGGCGCTCCGGCACCGCTCGGCGAACATGCACACGCTCATCGCGATCGGGACCGGCACGGCCTGGGTCTACTCGACCGTCGCCCTCCTCGTTCCGCAGCTCTTCCCGTCGGCCGAGATGGCCGACGTGTACTACGACGTCACGGTGGTCGTGACCGCCCTCGTCGTCCTGGGCATGGCGATGGAGGTCAAGGCTCGGGGCCGGACATCCGAGGCGATCGAGAAGCTCATTGGGCTTCAGCCCAGGACCGCCCGCGTCGTTCGCGACGGAGCGGAAACCGAGATTCCCATCGAGGGGGTGGTGGTCGGCGACATCGTCGTCGTGCGGCCCGGTGCGAAGATCCCGGTCGACGGCATGGTGGTCCTGGGTGCCTCGGCCGTCGACGAATCGATGATCACCGGCGAGTCGATGCCGGTCGCGAAGGGTCCCGACGACGAGGTCATCGGAGCGACAATGAACACGACCGGAAGTCTCCGCTTCCGGGCAACGAAGGTCGGCGCCGACACCGCCCTGGCGACGATCGTCCGGATGGTCGGCGACGCCCAGGCGTCCCGGGTGCCGATCCAGCGGATCGTCGACGTGGTGTCCAGCTACTTCACGCCGGCCGTCGTCATCCTCTCGATCCTGGGCTTCGTCATCTGGTATGACGTCGGCCCGGCACCCGCCTTCACCTACGCGACGATCGTCGCGGTGACCACGCTGATCATCGCCTGCCCGTGCGCGCTCGGGATGGCGACACCGATGTCGCTCACGACCGGCGTCGGCCTCGCGGCCGGCCACGGCATCCTCATCCGCTCCGGCGACGCCCTCCAGGCGGCCAAGAAGATTGACACGGTCGTCCTCGACAAGACGGGCACGATCACGGTCGGAAAGCCCGCCGTCACCGACGTCGTTGCGGCCGACGGGTTCGAGGTCGACGCGATCCTGGCCCTTGCGGCGGCGGCCGAGCGCGACTCGGAGCATCCGCTTGCCGCCGCGATCGTCGACGGGGCCGCCGAGCGCGGACTCAGCCCACCCGAAGCATCCCGGTTCGAGGCCGTCCCGGGCCATGGCATCCGAGCGTGGCTCGGCGAGCGAAGGGTCCTCGTCGGCAAGCGCGCCTTCCTCGAGGCGGGCGGCGTCAAGGCCGCTGTCCTTGAGGCCGAGGCCGCGCGCCTGGCCGACGAGGGCAAGACCCCGGTCTACGTCGCCCTCGACGACCGGGTCGCCGGTCTCGTGGCGATCGCGGATCCGGTCAAGGACGACTCGGCGGCAGCGATCGCGGCACTGCGCAGGCTCGGCCTGCAGGTCGTCATGATCACCGGCGACAACCGCCGAACCGCCGATGCGATCGCCCGCCGGGTCGGGGTGGATCGCGTGCTGGCCGAGGTCCTGCCGCAGGACAAGGCCCACGAGGTTCGCACGCTCCAGCTCGAAGGCCGAACCGTGGCCATGGTCGGCGACGGCATCAACGACGCGCCCGCCCTTGCCCAGGCCGACGTGGGCTTCGCGATCGGAACCGGAACGGACGTCGCGATCGAGGCCTCGGACGTGACGCTGATCTCGGGAAGCCTGCGTGGGGTCGTCTCGGCGATCGCGATCAGCCGGGCGACGATGCGCAACGTCCACGAGAACCTGTTCGGCGCGTTCGTCTACAACGGCCTCGGGCTGCCGGTGGCGCTCGGCGTCCTGTATCCCTTCGTCGGCCTGTTGCTCAGTCCGATCCTGGCCGCGCTGGCGATGTCGTTCAGCTCGGTCACCGTCATCAGCAATGCCAACCGCCTCAAGCGGTTCCGGCTCAAGGAGGTGGCCTCGTGACTCCCGATCAGATCCTCGTCACGGTGGGCGGCCTCGCGGCCGCCGCCGGCGTCGCCTGGTTCTTCTGGTTCAAGCGGAGTCCCGGCGTCCGCGCGTCCACGGTCTCCGACGGCTACCAGGAGGTGATGATCCTGGTCAAGGGCGGCTACACGCCGGACACCATCCGGGTTGCCGCCGGGCGCCCGGTCCGTCTCCTGTTCCGGCGCGAGGAGACGGCGGCCTGCTCGGAGCAGGTCGTCCTGCCCGATTTCGGCAAGTCCGCGCCGTTACCGACCGGAACCGTCGTTCCGATCGAGTTCATGCCCGGGGAGCCCGGTGAGCACGAGTTCACGTGCCAGATGGGGATGCTCCGCGGACGGATCCTGGTGGAGGCTGTGTGATGACGTTCGTGAATGATCTTGTCGTCCTCGATCCCCGCGCTGGCGGAGCGGCGAGTTGCATCGTGTGCGGCAACGACATCGCCCCCGGCGAGGGCGTCACGGCCCGCTACGAGGACCGCACCCTGCGGTTCAAGTGCCCGGGCTGCCTGGCCCGCTTCGAGGCGGACCCCGAGCGGTTCCTCACGGGCGCCGAGGCCGGATGCTGCGGGAACGGGCACGACCATTCGCCGGACAGCGAGTGGGCCTGCGACCGGTGAACCGCGCGCGCCAGCTCGAGCACGGGCTGTAACTCGACCCGGGCCGGGCCCGTGGTGCGCCGGCCAGCGCCTGGGTCAGTGCGCCAGGTAGCCGGCGAGCGCAGCCTCGACGCTGCCCGAGACCACCGACAGGCCGCCCAGGATGACGATCCGTCCCGGCGCGAGCCGAGCCAGTTCAGCCGCGACGGCGGGCGGAATCGAGCCGCCCGGAATGAGCAGCATCGGGCCAGGGCCCATGGCCGCGACGACGGCGCCGGCGAGCGCATCGGGGAACTTCATCCCGGTCGCGACGTAGACGACGGGAATCCCCTGGGCAAACGACGCCGCGCTGATCGCGGCCGACGTGTCGTAGCGGTTGGCGCCCGCAAGCCGGGTCACGCCGCCGCCGGTGTAGCCGGCGAGCGCCCCCTCCACCTCGCTCGAAATCACCGAGGGACCGCCGAGGAGGACGATCCGTCCCGGCGCGAGGCGCGTGAGTTCTGCGGCGACGGCCGGCGGAATGGAGGCGCCGGGGACAAGGAGCATCGGGCCCGGTGTGATCGCCGCGACAACCGCGCCGGCGAGCGCGTCGGGGAACTTGAGTCCCGTCGCGATGTACGCGACCGGAACGCCCGGAGCGAAGGTTGCAGCGCTGACTGCCGCGGCCGTCTGGTAGCGGTCGGCGCCCGAGATCCGGGTCACGCCGCCGCCGGTGTAGCCGGCCAGCGCCGCGGCCACGCCGTCCGAGACGACCGACGGTCCGCCGAGCACGACGATCCGTCCCGGCGCGAGGCGCGTGAGCTCTGCGGCCACGACGGGTGGGATCGAGCCGCTCGGGACCAGCAGCATCGGCCCGGTGCCGATCGCCGCGACGACCGCGCCGGCGAGCGCGTCGGGGAAGTTGGTACCGGTCGCGACGTACGCCACCGGCACGCCCGGGGCGAAGCTTGCGGCACTGATCGCGGCCGCGGTGTGGTACCGGTCGGCGCCCGAGATCCGGGTCACGGTGCCGATGAGACCCGGGACCCACGTGACGGCGGACGAGACGGTGGGCGCGGCCGGTCCGCCGAGTCCGGCGAGGTCGGCGACACCACCGGCGGCGAGCGTCAGCTCGACCGTCCCCGCGGTTGGGGCATCGGCGGTCAGGTTCACCCGGTAGATCGACGCCGATCCAGTGATGCTCGCGACGCTCCATCCTGTCGAGGTCCCGGTGATCGCGATCGCCTCCGCGGCGAGGCCGGTTACCGGCTCACTGAAGACGACACCGAACGAGACCGACGTACCCATCGTCGGCGACACCGTGATCGGGGCCATCGAGGCGACGGCCGGAGCGGTGGCATCGACGCCGGGACCGGTGTTCGTGGCGATCCGAGCCGCCACGGCCGAACGCAATGCCGGGAGGGTCGCGTAGAAGACCCCTCCGGGACAGGCCGTCGGGGTCAGGTCGCGATGCCCGACGATGTTCGGGAACGTTCGTTGGGCGCCGGTGGTCGGATGGACGTAGGTGGAGGCGCCCAGGGGGTCGATGCCGTAGCGTTCGGTGGCCCAGGCCACCAGCTTCTCGAGCGAGGCGCGCGCCGCGGGCGTGATGTCGCTGTTGCTGTACGTGCCCATCATCACGATGCCCAGGACGCCCGAGTTGTAGGCAAGCACATGGGCGCCGGTGACGAGCCGGCCGGTCAGGTCTTCACCGGTGGGCGTCTCACCCGGCGCGTATTCGCGCGAGTAGCGTCCCTCGTAGATTTGCCCGGCGTTATCGATCAGGTAGTTGTAGCCCATGTCGCTCCACTCTTTGGTGATCGCGTCGTAGTGCATGATCGAGCGGACGGTGGCGGCCGGATTCGGGTCGTAGTTGGGTCCCGCCGTGTGGTGGATGACGACTTTCTGGACGTTCTGGAAGACGCGCGGCCAGAGTTCCAGGCCCTGGCTGTCATAGCGATAGGACTCGTTGGCGCCCCAGGCGGCGCGCGAGATCACCGCGGGCTGTCCGGTCGATGACTTGGCGATCGAGCCCGTGGAGACGACGGCCGGCTCGTCGACCTGGCTGTCGAGGGTGACGACTGTGACGTCGGCCAGCGCTCGATCGGAGGTCACGCGGACGAATCGGGCACCATCGGCCACGAGGACGTTGCCGTACGTTTCGGTGCTCCCGGCACGATCCCCTACTTCGTCGTGGTCCACCTCGGTGGCCGCCCCGAAGCTTTGCGCGTCCTGGCTGAACGCCACGGTGACGAGCGCATCCGGTACGCCCGGCCAGTGCAGGGCAACGTGCGACGCGGCGAAGGGCAGGGCGACAATCTCCTCGCCATCCACCGAGATGCGGACGTCGCCGGCCGTGACCGGGATCGGCCCTCCTGTCTCGACAGGGGCGAACGGCGCCGCCACCAGCGCCAGGACTGCGATGTGGATGGCAACGAGAAGCGACACGCCGGCGCGGCGGGTCGGAGAAGTGAGGTTCTGCACGGTGTGATGGTGCCACGCGAGTTGCGCGCGACGCGATGGCCCAATCGTCGGTGCGGCGGCGACAGAGGGGCTATGCGTGCCTCGTCCCCTGCCGCATCCCGTGCCCCGGTCACGGACCCCGACGTAAGCCGGCCCCGCCCCCCGGCCCCGGTCCATCGGTTCTTCTCATACGGTCGTCCGGGGAACGTTATCCACGATCTGGGCCTTCCGACCGTGCCTCGCGTGCCGTTCGACGACCGTTCCACGCACGAATCGGGGCTGCGATGGCCCTGATTGGCGCCTCGGGCATGGATAACGTTCCCCCCATGGTCGTATGAGAAACGCTGGGCGGCGATCGCACTTCTTCATGGCCGACCACGAGGTCTAGGCGACGCGCCACACCCTCCACAGGGCCGTCGGGTCGCTGAGCGGGTCGCCGTGGACGAGGAAGAAGTCCGCCCGTCCGCCCTCCCGGATCACGCCGGCATCCGGCTCTCCGAGCAGCTCTCCGCCGCGCCAGGTCGCCGCCGCGAGCGCCTCCCACGGCTCGAGGCCGGCCGCGACGAGCGACTCGACCTCCCAGGCCAGCTGGTTCGCCCGGGACGAGCCGCCACCGAAGTCGGTCCCGGCCACGATCTTCACCCCGGCGTCGTGGGCGATGCGGACGCTCGCCTCGGCGTCGCGCAGCAGGCCCTCCGCGGAGCGTCGACCGGCCGCCGACGAAAACGGCGTCCGAAGGGCCGCCCGACCGATCGCCACGAACGACCGAGGGACGGTGAGGGTGGACACGAGGAACGTCCCCTGGCTCGCCATCTGGCGTGCGATCGCCGCGTCCAGGCGGAACCCATGCTCGAGTGCATCCACGCCGCCCGCGACCGCCGCCCGGGCCGGACCGATGCGCTGGACGTGGGCCGTCACGGTCGCGCCGCGCGCATGGACGGCATCGACGACCCGCCTGATCTCGGCCGCGCTCCAGGGTGAGACGTCCCGGTCGGGCGACTGGACGTAGAGCTTGATGAGGTCGGCCCCCTGGTCGAGCTGCCCGTTGGCCGCCGCCAGGAGCGCGTCGGCGTTGCGGACCTCGATCGCGTTGCCGCGCCGGAGGACCCCCGGTCGCGCCAGCCACGTCCCGGCGGCGCGGACATACGGACGATCGCGACGACCGGCCCAGCGATCCCGGATCCCGAGCGCGAGCGCCCGGGTTCGACCGTCCACGGGATCCTCGACCGTGGCACTGCCGACGTCGCGGAACCAGCGGATTCCGGCCCGGAGGGCAAGCTCGCCGTTCTGCTCGGCCACCTCCAGCTGCCGCCGGGGAGCGGCAGCGATGTGGTCGAGCCAGTTCGCCCCGCCGGGAAGCGTGATGTGGCTGTGACCGTCGACCATGCCCGGGACGATCGTCGCGCCGCTTGCATCGACGATCTCGAGGCCATCCCGCGGCCCTGGGTCCTCCTCGCCGTCGGCAGGACGGATCCAGGCGATCCGATCATCGTCCACGAGGATGCTGACGCCGTAACGGAGCTTCGCCGAACGGCCGTCGGCGAGGGCGGCGTCGCGGTAGAGGGCGCGTCCGGTCCGGGTCGTCGGCAGCGAGGGGGTGGGTGTGGCCGAGGGCGTGGGCGCGGGTGGCGCAGTCGTGGGCACCATGGTCGGGCTCGCCGTCGCGGCGCTGCTGCTCGCACTCGCGGTGGGGGCGCCGGTGGAAATCGCCGGCGCCGGCGAGCCGTCGTCGACGCCGCAGGCGATGAGCACGCTGCCCGCGGTCCCAAGCGCCGCGACCTCGAGGAAGCGCCGGCGGCTGATGGGGGACGGAGGATCGGTCGGCATGCGTCGCTCGTGGTTGATCGCGATCGCGTCGATGCTACCAGCCACGCCCGGCGGTGCCTCCGGTCAAATCAATGGCGCGACGGTACCGTGGCGAGCTCGATCGTTCGCCGGATCGAGCCCAGCTCCGGACGGCCCACAAGGTCGTGGCCCAGTACCGGGATCTCCGCACGGGTGGGTGTGCCAGCTTGACCTTGCCGTGTGATACTTGAGGCATGGCTCAAGTATTCGCCTCGGCCATCGATGTCGACCGGTGTGAGACCGAATGCCTCCATCCCGAGGCGGTCCGTCCCCTACTCGAAAGGTCGCTGGGGGTCGACGGTGCCGCGTCCGTCGGTTCGCTGTTCGCGACCCTCGCCGATCCGTCGCGCGCGAGGATCCTGCACCTGCTCGCGATCAGCGAGCGCGAATTGTGCGTTTGCGACATCGCCCTCGTGCTCGGCATGAGCGTCTCCGCCCTCTCGCACCAGCTCCGCCATCTCCGTGAGCGCGGGGCGGTGAGCCGGCGCAAGGCCGGCCGGATCGCGTACTACCGGCTCATCGACGACCACGTGCGCCGGCTCGTGCTCGACGCGGTGGCCCATGTCGCGGAGGGTCTGGCCTGATGCCGCACGCCCACGGGGGCGCGGCCGGCGGAAGCGCCGCTGCCGCCAGTCGCGGCCGACTCGTGACCGTCTTCGTCGTCACGCTGGGCGTGTTCGTCGTCGAACTCGTCGGCGGCATCGCCTCGAACAGCCTGGCGCTGATCGCCGACGCCGGGCACATGCTCACCGACGTCGCGGGGATCGGCCTTGCGCTCCTCGCGATCTGGTTCGGATCGCGACCGGCGAACGACGGTCGGACCTTCGGGTTTCTCCGGCTCGAGATCCTGGCCGCGGTCGTCAACGCGGTGCTGCTGTTCGGAGTCGCGGCGTTCGTGTTGATCGAGGCCTGGCGGCGGCTGTCCGCACCACCCGAGATCGCGTCGGGGCTGATGCTGGCGGTGGCCCTCCTGGGCCTGGCCGCGAACGGCGTCTCGCTCTATCTCCTGCGTGACGCCCAACGGCACAGTCTGAACATGCGCGGCGCGTATCTCGAGGTGCTGGGCGACTTCGCCGGGTCGGTTGCGGTGATTGTCGCCGCGATTGTCATCGGTGCGACCGGCTGGACGGCGGCCGATGCGATCGCGTCGGCGCTGATCGGCCTGCTCATCATCCCGCGGACGTGGGGGCTTCTGCGCGAAGCAGTCGACGTTCTCCTCGAGGCCACCCCGAGGGGGATCGACCTCGACGACGTGCGCTCGCACATCCTCGGCGCGCCGGGGGTCGCGGACGTCCACGACCTGCACGCCTGGACGATCACGTCCGGGATGAACGTCGTGTCGGCGCACGTGGTGCTCGCCGAGGGTGCAGAACCGCCGGCTGTGCTGGATGAGCTGTGCCGCTGCCTGACGGGTGACTTCGACATCGAGCACTCGACGTTCCAGCTGGAGGCCCCCGACCGCCGCCGGCTCGAGCAGGCCCCGCATCCATGAGCACCACCGTGGTCCCAACCCTCGATCGCGGGCGTCTGCTTCGCCGCGGCCTCCGCCTCGAGTATTTCACCGTCGGTTGGAATGTCGTCGAGGGGCTCGTCGCCGTCGCCGCCGCGCTCGCCGCGGGCTCGGTCGCGCTGCTCGGCTTCGGAATCGATTCGTTTGTAGAGTCCGCCTCGGGCCTGATCATCATCTGGCGCCTCCAGGCCGAGCACCGCGCGGTCGACCACGAGCGGATCGAGGCCGTCGAGCGGCGAGCACAGCGCTTCGTGGCGGCCTCGCTCGTCGCAGTCGCCGCGTACATCGCGTTCGACGCGGTCACCACGCTCCTCGCGGGGGATCGACCCGAAGCGAGCCCGGTCGGGGTCGGATTAGCCTCCCTCTCGCTCGGGGTCATGTGGTGGCTGGCCCGGGCCAAGCGGCGAACGGCAATTGCCCTTGGCTCCCGGGCGATGCGAGCCGACGCGTTCCAGACGACGGCCTGCTGGTGGCTGTCGCTCGCGGTTCTGGTCGGGGTTGGCCTGAACATGCTGTTTGGCCTGTGGTGGGCGGATCCGCTCGCGGCCCTCGTGATCCCGATCTTCCTCCTCCGCGAGGCCCGCGAGGCCTGGGCGGGGGAGGACTGCGACTGACGGCGAAGGATAGCGATGCCCGGACGACGACGCCAACGCCAGAAAGGTCAGCCAGAGGGCGCGGGCGGGCATGAGCACAAGGGCCACGACCACGGGGCCCACGAGGCCCGCCTCGTCGACGACGGCCACGACGACTACGACCACCGGCGCAGCCTGCTCGGGATGATCCGGTCGATCGTCGGGCCGCACAGCCATGACCCGGGGGATTCGGTCGACAGCGCCCTCGAGGCGAGCGCCAGGGGCGTTCGCGCGGTCAAGCTCTCGCTCGTCGCCCTCCTGGCCACGAGCGCCTTCCAGGTCGCGATCGTGGTCGTCACGGGCTCGGTCGCCCTGCTGGCCGACACGGTCCACAACTTCTCCGATGCCCTGACGGCGGTGCCGCTGTGGATCGCCTTCGTAGTCGGTCGACGGGTGGCCACGAGGCGCTACACCTACGGCTACCGGCGAGCCGAGGACCTCGCGGGCATCTTCATCGTGGCGATGATCCTGTTCTCGGCCGGACTGGCCGCCTGGGAGTCGATCAATCGATTGATCCATCCGCAGCCGCTCTCCAACCTGGGTCTGCTGGCGATCGCCGGATTCATTGGGTTCCTCGGCAACGAGCTCGTCGCGCTGTACCGGATCCGGATTGGAACGGAGATCGGTTCTGCCGCGCTGGTCGCCGACGGCCACCACGCGCGCACCGACGGGCTCACGTCACTCGCCGTGGTAGCGGGCGCGGCCGGCGTCTGGTTGGGATTCCCGCTCGCCGACCCGCTCATCGGCCTGCTCATCACGGTGGTCATCCTGTGGGTCCTGAAGGGCGCTGCGAGCCAGGTCTTCGCCCGGCTCATGGATGCGGTGGATCCGGCCGTCACCGACGCCGTCGAGCTGGCCGCGGCTCAACCCGGCGTCGAGGACGTTGCGAGCGTCCGCATCCGCTGGCTCGGCCATCAGCTGGAGGCTGAGGCGCACATCGTCGTCGATAGCGACCTGTCAACGGCGCGCAGCCACGCGATCGCCGAGGGCGTGCGCCACGCGATCTTCCATGCGGTGCCGCGGATCTCCGACGTGACGGTTCACGTCGATCCGTGTACGCACTCGCTCGCCGATCCGCACGAGACCACGGCCGACCACCTGCCGCAGACGCCGCGACGGGATCGAGCGACGCCGGCGAGTTGAGCCACGGCCGGGCCGCGGACGGTCCGCCGGGTCGCGTCATCGAGCGCCTGTCGACGCCTGTCGAGCGCAATCGTGCATGAGCGTCGCGCGGCGGTGGATTGCCGGGATGACGCGGATTCTGTCGCGTTGGCTACACGTCGGCTGTCGCCCAAACGCTCGACGAGCGCGATGTCAGTTCGCCAACGCCACCCGGCAAACCAGGATGTTGGGGGTGAAGTCGTCAGATGCGGATCGGCACGGGGCGAAGCAGGCCCGCTGCGAGGTCTCTATCGGTGACGACCCGCATCCAGTCGACCTGCTCGCGGTTCACGATGATCGTTCCGCTCGAGCGGCCCGTGCGCTCACCACCCGACCAGTACTCGATCCACGCGTCGGTCAGCGGAACCATCAGCGGACGGTTGCCCACGCTCGCGATCGGGTCGCTGCCCGGAGGGGCGTGGACGTAGCCGCCGATCAGGTACTTGCCCGATTGCATCGCGACCGGGTGGGTCTCGGTCGGCCGCCGGCTCGCCTCGTCCCCGCGCGGCTCGCTCGCGTGAACGGCGATCAAGTCGCTGCGCCGGATCAGGATTTCGTCGACCGATTCAGTCGCCCCGTCGTCGAGTCCCTCGATCTCAACGTCGGAGAGTGCGAGTTCCTCGTGCGCATTCAGCAGGTCGGTGAGCCGATCGGCCTGCAGTCGGACCCAGCCGAACACCCGATGTTGGCCCCTGTAGGCGACGAACCGGACGAGCGGCACGTCCGTCGCGTACTCAGGCTCGAAGATATCCTCGGCCGTGTGCTGGAGGACAAAGTGGAGGCGACGCTGAGGCGCCTGAGGCAACATCAGTTCGGCACGTTGCAGTCAAGCCCCACCGCCCGTAATCACCCGAAGGTACGTGGACCCGGTGTTACCTCGACCTGGCGCGAGTCGGAAAGGGCCAGGCTGCGGGTCCAAGATGGTGCGCTGAGGCCGCGGATCACTCGACGACGATGACGTCCAGGCGGCGCGGGCCGTGGACGCCCTCGACCCGCTGCAGTTCGATGTCGCTCGTGGCCGACGGCCCGCTGATCCAGGTCTGGGGTCGGGTCGAGTCCAGGCGCGCCAGCGCTTCCGGCACGGTTCCCACGATCTGCGAGCTCATGACGATGCACACGTGCAGATCGGGCAGCAGGCTGAGGGCCCGCCGGCCCTGATCGGGTCCGCCGTCGAGGACGATCGTTCCCGTCTCCGCGATCGCCACCGCACAACCGGTGATCACGCCGTCGAGCCGGTCGAGCGCGGGGAACGACAGCGGCGGATCGTCCCCCACGCGCTCGACCTCGATCCCCGCGAGCCACGTGTCCGGGACCCCGGCCGGAGCGGCCAGGCGGGTCACTCTCTGCGCGGCCAGCGCCGCCGCGATGGTCGCGGTCAGGCCCGCGGTCGTGGTCCGGTGGACGGTCGCGCGGTAGTCGCCGACGCGTTCGACGAAGAGCCCGGCGATGTCCGTCCCCGGCGGGAGGGCGTGCTCGTAGTCACGCGGGATGGGCACACGCGGTGGCGCGTCCGCGAGGGCGTCGTGGATCCGCCCGAGCACCGTCTCGCGGGCGTCGCCGGCGGACGTGGCACGCCGGCCGGACGATCCGGCCGGCTCGACTTCTGGGCTCGACATCAGTCCCCGCCCCGCCCGCCATCGGTGCGACGCCACCAGGCCCGGAACGATTCGCGTGCCGGGGCCCTGAGATCGCGCGCCCGGAACCAGCCGGCGATGGGACCCGGCCCGGGCATCCGACGCAGGGTCCCGCGCCGCCCGAAGAGGCGACCGCCGAGCCCGGCCGCGCGCTCCGCCAGGCCGAGCCGTCGGGGGGTCTGAAGGGTCCACGCGGCCACGCGCATCGACGCCGCCTCGGCGGTGGGCAGCCGATGGCTCGCCTCCGACTGGCGCACCACCTGTCCCCGGAGGTGGACCAGGACCTCGGGGATATCGATCCGGACCGGGCACACGTCGAAGCAGGCGCCGCACAGCGACGAGGCGAACGGCAGCGAGGCGGTCTGCTTGTCGACCGGGTGGCGCGCGATGCCGCGGAGCTGTGGCGTCAGGATCGCGCCGATGGGACCCGGGTAGACCGATCCGTAGGCCTGCCCGCCGGTTCGCTCGTAGACCGGACAGACGTTGAGGCATGCCGAGCAGCGGATGCAGCGCAGCGCCTGGCGGCCCACCGTGTCGGACAGCGTGTCCGTCCGGCCGTTGTCGAGCAGGACCAGGTGGAACGCCTGCGGCCCGTCCCCCGCTGTCACGCCCGTCCACATCGAGGTGTACGGGTTCATCCGCTCCGCCGTTGCCGAACGGGGCAGCAGCTGCATGAAGACCTCGAGATCCCGCCAGGTCGGGACCAGCTTCTCGATCCCCATGACCGTGATGAGGACCTCGGGAAGTGTCAGGCACATCCGCCCGTTGCCCTCGGATTCGACGACGACGACGGTTCCCGTCTCCGCGACCGCAAAGTTCGCCCCGGAAACGGCCACCCGCGCCCGGAGGAACTTCTCGCGCAGGTGCAGCCGCGCCGCCTCGGCCAGCTCGGCGGGTTCGTTCGTGAGCCCCTCGGGTGCCGGCCGGCCGACCCGGCCCATCTCGTCGATGAAGATGTCGCGGATCTCGGACCGGTTGCGATGGATCGCGGGGACCAGGATGTGCGAGGGAAGGTCGTGGCCCAGCTGGACGATCATCTCGGCGAGATCGGTCTCCCAGACGTCGATTCCCTCCTGGCGCAGCGCCTCGTTGAGTTCGATCTCCTGGGTCGCCATCGACTTGACCTTGACGACCTCGGTCGCGCCGTTCGCCCGGGCGATCGAGGCCACGATCCCGTTCGCCTCGGCCGCGTCGCGCGCCCAGTGGACGGTGCCGCCGGCGGTGCCGACGGCACGTTCCAGCTGTTCGAGGAGCGCGGGCAGGTCGCGGAGGACCTCGTCCTTGATGGCCGCACCGGCCAGGCGCAGGGCCTCCCAGTCGGCGCGTTCGGCGACGACCGCGGCGCGTTTCGTCCGGATCGTCGCGGTGGCGCGACCCAGGTTGGCCCGGAGCTGCTCGTTGGCCAGGGCAGTGCGGGCCGCCTCGGGGAAGGGTGGGGTTCCGGCGAAGGACGGCTCGGGACGGTCAGGACGCGAGGGGCGAAGGCGTTCGGTGGCGTGCCGCGTCCCGGCAGCGTGCGGCGCGTCCGCGGGCAGCGTCATCAGTCCGCTCCGGTGGAGGCGAGGATCTCGGCGAAGTGCATGACCCGGACCGAAGAACGCTGCCGCGAGAGCAGACCGCCGATGTGCATCAGGCACGACGTGTCGCCGGCGGTGAGGACCTCGGCGCCGGACCCGACCACGTCGTCGACCTTGTCGTTGCCCATCGCGACGGACGTGTCGGCATTCTTGACCGCGAATGTTCCGCCGAATCCGCAACAGGCCTCGGATCGCGGCAGGTCCACCAGGGTCAGCCCGTCCACCGCCGCGAGCAGCCGGGTGGGCCGATCCCCCACCCCGAGGAGGCGCGTCGAGTGGCAGGTGGGGTGGAACGCGACCGTGTGCGGGAACCGCGCCCCAACGTCGGTGACCCCGAGCACGTCGACGAGGAACTCGCTCAGCTCGAGGACTCGGGGAGAGACCGCGGCTACCCGCTTGGCCAACCCGGTTTCGGAACCACCCTTCGCCGCCAGCTCCGCGACCAGCGGGTGGTAACGACGGACCATCGAGGCGCATGAGCCCGACGGCGTGACCACGACGTCGTAGCCCGCGAACGCGTCCACGAACCGTTCGACCAGCGGGATGCACGCGTCCTGGTAACCCGAGTTGAAGTGCATCTGGCCGCAGCAGGTCTGCTCGGCGGGAAATTCCACGTCGTGGCCGAGTCGCCGCAGGAGGCGCACGATCGCGTGCCCCACCTCCGGGAAGAGCGCGTCGTTGTAACAGGTGATGAACAGCGCGACGCGCATCCCGCTCAGGCCCCGCGCCGGGCGAGCGACGGCCGCGGTTCGTAGCGGCGGATGTCCTGGGTGGCACGCACCAGCGCGCGGAGCGTCTCGAGGTCGCCCGAGATCAGCCCGCGGGCCCGGGCCTGGATCAGCACGTTGCCCAGGGCCGTCGCCTCCACCGGCCCGGCGATGACCGGGACCTCGCAGGCATCGGCCGTGAGCTGGCACAGGAGCGAGTTGCGCGCCCCGCCGCCCACCAGGTGGACGACGTCCACGGGCCGCCCCGACAGGCGGGCCGCGTCGCGCACCGCGCTGCTGAAGGCCGCGGCGAGACTATCGATGATGCAGCGGACGAGTCCGGCTCGCGTGCTCGGCACGGGCTGGTCCAACCGCCGACAGGCCGCCTCGATCCGGGCCGGCATGTCGCCGGGCGGCAGGAACGAGGGATCGCCCGGGTCGATCATCGGTCCGCCGCTCGGAAGCTCCCCGGCGGCGATGAGCAGCGCCGGCAGCTGTTCCGGCGTGCCCTCGAGGTCCCAGGTCCTGAGCGACTCCTGGAGCAGCCAGAGGCCCATGACATTGCGCAGGTAGCGGATCCGATCGTCGACGCCGCCCTCGTTCGTGAAATTGGCCGCACGGCTCTCCTCGGTCAGGATCGCGTGGTCGAGTTCGACGCCGACGAGGCCCCAGGTGCCGCACGCGATGTACGCGAAGGACGCGTCGGTCGCCGGGATGCCGACGACGGCCGACGCCGTGTCGTGCGACCCAACGAGCGTCAGGAGCGTCTCGGCCGAGGCCCCGGTCTCCGCGCGGACGTCCTCGCGGAGGGGTCCGATGACATCGCCCGGAGCACCGGTCGACGCGAAGAACGAGGGCGGGAATTCGAGCCTCGCGATCAGATCGGTGTCCCACGTCCGCCGATGGACATCGAGCAGCCCCGTGGTCGACGCGTTGGTGACCTCCGCCACCCGGACTCCCGAGAGCCAGTAGCCGAGGAGGTCCGGGATCATCAGCATGGTTCGAGCCAGCTCGAAGATGGAGGTGCTGCGAGCCGCTGCAAGCTGATAGAGCGTGTTGAACGGCAGGACCTGGAGGCCGTTTCTCGCGTAGAGCTCCTGTGGCGCGATGACCCGGTGCACGGCGTCGACCGCGGGTCCGGTCCGCTCGTCGCGGTAGTGATAGGGATCCCCGAGGAGGATCCCCGCCTCGTCGAGGAACCCGTGATCCACGCCCCACGAATCGACCGCGATGCTGACGAGGCCGTCGGCCGCGCGAGCCGCCGCGCGGAGTCCGGTCAGGACCTCGTGATACAGACGCAGGATGTCCCAGTGGAGCCCGTCGGGGAGACGGACCGGTTCGTTCGGGAAGCGGTGGACCTCGGTCAGCTCCAGCTCTCGCGGCGCGACCCGCCCGACCATGACACGGCCGCTCGACGCGCCGAGGTCGACGGCCGCGACGAGCCGCCCGGTCACCGGAGGAAGGCCGCCGCGACACCCGCGTCGACGGGGATGTGGAGGCCGGTCGACAGGCTGAGGTCGCCGCCGGTCAACGCGAACACGGCCGCGGCCACGTGCTCCGGCAGCACCTCCTGCTTGAGCAACGTCCGCTGGGCGTAGAACTCGCCCAGCTTGTCCTCGGGGATCCCGTAGGTTCGGGCGCGGTCCGCGCCCCAGCCCTTGGCGAAGATCCCGGAACCGCGCACGACGCCGTCCGGGTTGATGCCGTTCACCCGGATCGAGTACTGGCCGAGTTCGGCGGCGAGCAAGCGCACCTGGTGGGCCTGGTCCGCCTTCGATGAGCCGTAGCCCACGTTGTTGGGGCCCGCGAAGAGCGCGTTCTTGCTGACGATGTAGATGAGATCGCCACCCATCGCCTGGTCGATCATGACCCGCGCCGCCTCGCGCGACACGAGGAAGGAGCCCCGGGCCATCACGTCGTGCTGGAGGTCCCAGTCCGCAACGGTGGTCTCGAGCAGCGATTTCGAGATCGACAGGCCGGCGTTGTTGACGACGAGGTCGACGCCACCAAAGGCGAGCACGGCCCGGCGCAGCGCAGCGACGACCTGGGCCTCGTCGGTCACGTCGGCGACCAGGCTGATCGCCGTGTCCGTCCCGCCGAGTTCGCGCGCCACGGCTTCCGCGCTGACGGGATCGATGTCGGCGACCACGACGCAGGCGCCCTCCGCGGCCAGCCGTTGGGCGATGGCCTTGCCGATCCCCGATCCGGCGCCGGTCACGAACGCGACACGGGCGGCCAGCGGCCTGGGCGCCGGCATCCGCTGGAGCTTGGCCTCCTCGAGTGCCCAGTACTCGATCCGGAACTTCTCCGCTTCGTCGATGGGCGCGTAGGTGGACAGGGCCTCGGCGCCGCGCATCACGTTGATCGCGTTGACGTAGAACTCGGCGGCGACGCGGGCGGTCTGCTTGTTCGCACCAAAGCTGAACATCCCCACGCCCGGCAGCAGGACGATCGCCGGATCGGCCCCGCGCATCGCCGGGCTCTCGGACGTCGCGTGCCGCTCGTAGTAGGCGCGGTAGTCGGCACGGTAGGCGTCGTGCAGCTCGCGCAGGCGCGCGACCACGTCGGCCAGATCGGCCGTGGGCGGAAGATCCAGCACCATCGGGCGGACCTTGGTGCGCAGGAAGTGGTCGGGACAGGACGTGCCCAGGGCCGCGAGGCGCGGGTGCTCCGTGCGGGCGAGGAAGTCAAGGACGACCTTGCTGTCCGTGTAGTGGCCCACGACCGGTCGATCCGTGGATGCGAGGCCGCGGACCAGCGGCAGCAGCGCGGCCGCGCGGGCATGGCGCTCCGATTCCGGGAGCGCCTCGAGGCCGGCGATCGGCGGCCCGAATGGATCGGCTCGGCCGTTGTCCTCGATGAACCGCTCCGCGCGTTGGATGATCTCGAGCGAGCGCGCCTCGCACGCCTCGGAAGTGTCGCCCCAGGCGGTGATCCCGTGCCCGCCGAGGATCGCGCCGATGGCGTCGGGATGGTCGCGCTGCACGGCGGCCATGTCGAGCCCCAGCTGGAACCCGGGACGGCGCCACTCGACCCAGGCGACGCGATCGCCGAAGCATCGCTTCGTCAGGGCCTCGCCGTCGGCCGCGGTCGCGAGGGCGATGCCCGAATCCGGGTGGAGATGGTCGACGTGATCGGCCTCGATCAGGGCGTGCATCGCCGTATCGATCGACGGCGCGGCGCCGCCACGGCCGTGCAGGCAGAAGTCGAACGCGGCGACCATCTCGTCCTCACGCTCGATGCCGGGGTAGACATCGACGAGTGCGCGCAGCCGATCGCGCCGCAGGACCGCGAGCCCGGCTTCCTGGAGGGTCCCCAGGTCACCACCGGAGCCCTTGACCCAGAGCAGCTCGACCGGCGCTCCGGTGGCGGGATCCGTGTCGGTTCCCTTGGCCGACGTATTGCCCCCGGCGTAGTTGGTGTTCCGTGGGTCGGCACCCAGCCGGTTCGAGCGCCCGAGGAGCGCGGCAATGGTCTGCTTCGCGTCTGAGGTCATCGGGTCCCTTCGCTGTTTCGTGTCGTCATGGCACCAGCTTCCCGCTTCCGGATGCGGCTGGTACAGAATCATCCTGCAGGCGGGCGATGGAATGAGCCTGCTCGCTCGTGGCCGGGTAGAGCGATCGGTAGATCGCGTAGAGCACCTGGTAGCGGCGGCCCGTCCGGGCGTCGGGGACGACGGTCTCCGCGGGCGCGTTCCAGCGGGCATCGGCCGACATCAGTCCGACCGCTTCGGCGGCGAGCATCGCATCGCCGAAGCTGGCACCGATCGTGACCGCCGGGATCACCTGGCGCAGTCCCGTCACGTTCGAGACGATCTGGGTCCACAGGCCGCTCTTCGTCCCGCCGCCGACGGCGGTCAGCTGCGCGGGTGCGGCGCCCGCGGCCTCCATCACCTCCAGGTTGTGGCGAACCTCGTAGGCAGAGCCTTCGAGCATGGCCCGGAACAGGTGGCCGCGCCCGTGGCTCAGGGTCAGGCCGAAGATCGCCCCGCGGGCCTCGGGATCGAAGATCGGCGAGCGGGCCACCCCGAAATAGGGCAGGACGACGAGGCCGTCGGCGCCGGGGCGCGTCCGGGCCGCCTCGGCGATGAGCGCCGTCAGATCGCGCCCGACGATGTCGCTGAGCCAGGTGGTCAGGCCGCCCGACGTGGACAGGCCGGCGGCATAGGTGGTCGTGCCGGGGAAGACGCCCTGCGTGGTCCACAGACGGGCGTCGGGGCGGTAGGCCCGGGCGATCTCGACGATGAACATCGTCGTGCCGTACATCAGCATCGTGTCGCCGGGGTCGCGCACGCCGGCACTCAGCGCCTCGGCCCAGGCATCGATCGTGCCGGTCACGACCGGCGTGCCCTCCGGGATGCCCGTCGCGGCGGCGCCCTCCGCGTGGACCCTGCCGGCGACCTCGTTGGACCAGGCGAGACGGGGAAGATCCAGGCCTGGAACAACGTCGGCCGCCCAGTCGGTCGCCCACGCGGCCGTCGTCATGTCGTACAGCGGATCGCACTGGCTGGCCGAGTGATGGTCCAGGACGTACTCGCCGGTGATCCGCTCGATCACCAGGGAGTGCGCCATGTGAACGCGTCGCGTCGCGGCCCACACGTCCGGCTCGTGGCGGCGGATCCAGGCCAGCTTGGGTCCGGCGGCCTGCGAGGTCAGGAGCGACCCGCCGCGGGCAAGGATGGTGTCGGCGCCGAAGCGCTCGGTCAGCTCGACGACCTCGGCCATCGCCCGCGTGTCGATGCCGTAGAGGATCGCCGGACGAAGCGCCCTGCCGGCCGCATCGACAGGCAGGACGGCGGGCCCGATCCCACTGACGCACACGGCCGCGATCCGACCCCCGTCGTCGGCGCCGTGGGCGTGGGCCGACAGCTCGCGGGCGATTGCCACGAAGTCTGCCCACCAGATCGCCTCGCCGTCGTGCTCCGCCCAGCCCGGGCGCGGCAGCGACAGCTGATGTGGACGCTGGGCCGTCGCCACGATCGTGCCGTCCGGTTGGACCAGCACGCCCTTCGTGCTCGACGTGCCGATGTCCACGCCTAGGAGGAGGTCGTTCGTTGTCATCGCTCGAACCGTCTACGATAGGGCGCCCCGGCACCGATCATGAGGTCGTACCCATGGGCGCCCGCCCCACTCGCGTCGGCGCGAGTCCGCTGATCGTGGAGATGATCGAGCTCTCGCGCCGCGTCGGCGCCGATCCCGAATTCGTCCGCGCCGGCGGTGGCAACAGTTCCGCCAAGGCCGACGGGGTGATGCACATCAAGCCCAGCGGCGTCTCGCTCGCCGCGCTCACCGCGGAGTCCCTCATCGCGCTTGCCCTCGCGCCGCTCCGTGAGGTGCTCGAAGGCGGCGGCACCTCCGCCGCGACCGCCGCGTCCGGCGCCGCGACCGGCGGGCCCGGGCCCGAGGCGGGCTCCGACGACGTCCTTCGCGTCGCCGAGGCCGCCCGCCTGCCGCCCATCGACGAGCACCGCCCATCGGTCGAGCTGCTCTTCCACGCCCTGCTTCCCGAACCGATCGTCCTGCACACCCATCCCACCACGGTCAACACCCTGACCTGCGCCGTAGGCGGACGCGAGCTGGCCGGCGAGATCTTCGGCGAGGGCGTCCTGTGGATCCCGTACACCGATCCCGGCCTGCCCCTCGCTCGGGCCATCCGGGATGAACGCATTGCCTGCACGGAGCGGACCGGCCTCCCCCCGCCGCGCGCGATCCTGCTCCAGAACCACGGTCTGATCGTGAGTGGGCCGACCGCCTCCGAGATCGAGGCTCGCTCGCGCGAGATCGTCGCGTCGATCGCCGGGTTCGCAGCCGGCCGGCCGCCCATCGAGTGGGGAGCCGTCGCGTCGATCGCGGAGCCCGACGCCCGGGACATGGTCGCGGCCCTTCTGCCGCGAATCGCCACGCTGTTGCCGATCGACGGCCGGCCGAGCACGGTGGTCCACGACGACTCCCCGCTCGCCCTCGACGTGGCCGGCTCCGAACTGGGCCATCGATTCGCTCGCGGCGGCCCGCTCACGCCGGACCAGATCGTCTACGCGGGCTCCTGGCCGCTGCTCATCGACACGCCACCGTCCGACGGCGCGGCCGCCGTGACGGGGCTCGAGGCACGCCTCGCCGAGCGTTCCCGGCAGCAGCTTCCGGCCCCGATCATCGTGCTCGTCGCCGGCCTCGGCCTGGTTGCCGTCGGAGCGACCCACGGGCAGGCCGACGTGGCGCGCACGCTCTTCCTGGACGCGATGCGGATTGCCGCGGGCGCCCATCGCCTGGGGGGCGTCCGGCCCCTGGAGCCGGCGGCGCGGCGATTCATCGAGGACTGGGAGGCTGAGGCCTACCGCATCCGGGTCGCGCGAACGGCCTGGTAGCCGGGCCCGTCGGAAGTCCCGCCGCCGGCCCGACTCGCTCACGAGCGCCCGTAGAGCGGCCCGAACGCGCTGCAGGCGCGGAAATCTGCACCCTCGAGGTCGGCCGTGCCGAGGTTCGCCCACGCACTCGGCCGGAAGATGTCCTCCTCCGGCACGTTGTGCATGTGGACCGGGACACGCAGGATCGAGGCGAGGGTGATCAGGTCGGCGCCGATGTGGCCGTAGCTGATCGCCCCGTGGTTTGCGGCCCAGTTGGCCATGACCGAATAGACATCGCGGAACGGGCCGCTGCCGTTGACACGCGGCACGAACCAGTGGGTCGGCCAGGTGGGGTCGGTACGCTGGTCGAGGGTGTCGTGGACCGCCTCTGGCAGGTCGATCGTCCAGCCCTCCGCGAGCTGGAGCACCGGGCCGACGCCGGAGACCAGGTTGAGGCGAGCCATCGTGACCGGCATCCCGCCCCGGCTGACGAACTGGCTCGAGTAGCCACCGCCGCGGAAATAGCCGCGGTTGGCGGGGTACCAGGTGGTCGCGGCCAGGGCGGCCTTCACGTCGACCTCCGTGATCTCCCAGTACGGCTTCATGGCCGGCTCCCCGTCCGCGAGCATCGCCCCCGTCGCGTCGAGGGTGGCCGCGCCAGAGTTGATCAGGTGGATGAAGCCGCCGGCGGCCTGATCGACAACGTCATGGCCCGTGACCCGCTTCACCGCCTCGGGGCTCCAGTAGGTGCGGACGTCGGCGAAGATCTGGGCCCGATTCGTCAGCAGGTAGCTGAGCAGCATCGTGGCGCCGTTGAGGCTGTCGTTCTCGGTCGCGAAGATGTGCGGTGCGCGGATCCCGTTCCAGTCGAACGACGAATTGAGGATCGCCTCCATGAAGTCGCCGTTCGGTGCGTGGTCGGTCCACTGTCGCTGGCCCTGGAAGCCGCCCAGGATGGCGTTCCGGCCCATCGCCTCCTCGCCGAAACCCAGCTCGGCCAGGCGCGGATTGCCGACGAGGAGGTCGCGGGCGATCAGCGTCATCTTGACCACGACCTCCCAGTCGCGATCCTTTTCCTCGCGGCCCTTGGCACGGTCGGCCGGATTGCGGTCCTCGCCTTCGCGGCAGTTCGCCTTCGTCCATGCGAGCGCCTGCTCGAACTCGAGCGGGTCGTAGATCCCCTCCTCCATCCGGCGGGTCAGCTCGGACATGTCGACGGCCTCGACGCGCATCCCGAGGTACTTCTCGAAGAAGGGCTGATCGACGATGGACCCGGCAATGCCCATCGAGACGCCGCCGAGCGAGAGGTACGACTTGCCGCGCAGGATCGCGGCGGCCAGCCCGGCGCGCGCGAAGCGGAGGATCTTCGCCTGGACGTCGGTCGGGATCGTCCCGTCGCCCGCATCCTGGACGTCCCGCCCATAGATGCCGAATGCCGGCAGGCCCTTCTGGGTGTGCGACGCGAGGACCGCGGCGAGATAGACCGCGCCGGGGCGTTCGGTGCCGTTGAAGCCCCAGACCGCCTTCGGGGTCAGCGGATCCATGTCCATCGTCTCGGAGCCATAGCACCAGCACGGGGTGATGGTGAGCGAGACCCCGACGCCCTCCTTGCGGAAGAGCTCCGCGACCTTGGCCGCCTCGTAGACCCCGCCGATGTTGTGGTCGGGAACGACGACCTCGACGGGGCTGCCGTCCGGGTAGCGCAGGTTCTCGCGGATGAGTTCGGCGGTCCGGCGCGCCATCCGCTGGGTCTGCTCCTCGAGCGATTCGCGCACGCCGTGCAGGCGGCCGTCGACGGCGGGGCGGATCCCGATCCGGGGCCAGTCGCCCACGAAGCGGCCGGAGGTGTTGATCGACATCATCGGCGTTCCTCTCTCGTGGATTGGTGCGCATCTTCCGCGGGCATCACCACGCCGATCGTCAGCAGCAGGTTCGCGTAGATCCGCTGCTCGCCCGTGGAGATGGCCAGCGCGAGGTCGGGCCCGCGCGCCGCGTCGTAGAACGCGAAGCGCCCGAGCGACTGGAGCGCGGTGCCGGGGAGCAATTCGCGGAACTCGGCGAAGATGGCCGGCTCGTCGCCACTGTCGGGAACCATGACGTGCGCCGCCTCGATCGGGATGGCGTCGACCAGCACGCCCAGGACGTCGGTGACGGTCAGCAGGCCCGGCGCGAGATTCAGGTAGACACGATGGGCCGTACCGTTGGACCGCGTCAGCAACGGGTAGTTGCCGTCGGCGATGAGCACCTGCGCGCCGTGGCCGGCCTCGCCGAGCGCCTGGAGGATCTCGGGATGAAGCAGCCGGGTCTTCAGCATTGGACGGTTCCCGTGGTCCGCGGCGGCTCAGGCATGGCCCGCGGCGGCTCAGGCATCGTCCGTGGCTCAGGCATGACCCGCGGCGGCTCAGGCACGCGCCGCCTCCGTAACCCGCGGAGCCGAACTCGAGTTCCGGATGATCAATTCGAACGGGAACACCACGGCATTGCCGATCGCGTCCGGGTCGCCCGCGATGCGGTCCAGCAGCAGCTCGGCGGCACGGTGCCCGATCTCGTAGGCGGGCTGGGCAGCCACGGTCAGGAACGGATCCATCGCCCAGTCGGCCGGGAGGTCGTCGAACGCGACCACCGACATGTCGCCGGGTACCGCCAGACCGGCCTCGTGGAGAGCGCGGACCACGCCGAACGCGATGAAGTTGTTCGCCGCGAAGATGGCCGTCGGCCATGGAGAGGCCGAGGCCAGCACGGATCTGGCCATCTCGTATCCATCGGTCTGGTTGAGCGAGCCGAAGTTGTAGCCGCCGAACCGGACCAGCTCGCCGGGCAGCACCAGTCCGCTGTCCTGGAGCGCGCGGCGGCAGCCCGCCACCCGGTCTACCGAGGTGGAGATCGTGCGCCGGCCCGTGAGCACCGCGATGCGGCGGTGGCCGAGCGAGATGAGATGACGTGTCAGCGCGTAGGCGCCCGCCTCCGAGTCACAGCGCACGCTGTCGACGAAGGGATCGTTCACACGGCGATCCAGGACCACGACCGGCACGCGGTGCGCACGCAGGGTCCGGAAGGACGCGCCGCCACGTCTCGTCGGGACGAGCAGGACGCCGTCCACCTGGCGCTCGATGAGCACCTGGAGGTACTGCGCCTCCTCGGCCGCGGACTCGTCCGTGTTGCAGAACATGACGGAGAAGCCGTGTCGGGCGGCCACGTCCTCGACGCCGCGCGCGATCGTGGTGAAGAACGGATTCGTGATGTCGGAGACGATCAGGGCAAGGATCTTCGTGCGCTTTGAGCGCAGCTGGCGAGCCAGCGCGTTGGGCACATAGCCCAGCTCCTCGATCGCGCGCTCCACCCGGTCGCGCGTCGGCGCGCTGACGTAGCCCGAATTGTTGATCACGCGCGAAACCGTCATCGCGGACACGGCGGCTCGTTCCGCGACATCGCTGATCGTGCTCACTGGAGTCGCGTGTGGCAGCGCAAAGCGAGCATCCTCTTGAAGCGACCATCCTTTGACGACCGGAGGCTGCCCGCGGTGCGGACAGCCTCCGGGAACGGTGCGAGTCGACGTTCGACGGGTTACTGGTACAGGACCGCCTGGATCTCGGGGTTATCGATGTTGGTCTTGTCGTAGTAGAAGTAGCCGGTGTCGATGTTCTTCTCGAGCGTCTTGCCCGCGATGGCATCGAGCGCGGCCTCGACGCACTTGGCACCGATCCCGACCGGGTTCTGGGTGATGGCCCCGGCCATCACGCCGCTCCTGATCGCGTCGATCTGCTGCTGGCCCGAGTCGTAGCCGATAGCCACGATCGCGCCTTCCTTGCCGGCTTCCTTGAGCGCGTTGAGGACACCCTTTGCGGAGCCCTCGTTGCCACCGAAGAAGCCCTTGAGGTCGGGGTTGGCGGTCATGATCGCCTTGGCCAGGTCCGCCGACTTGACCGGGTCGCCCGCACCGTATTCGACGGCGACGACCTCGATGTTCGGGTACGCCTCGGCCATCCGGTTGACGAAGCCGTCGCGCCGGGTCGTGCCGGTCTGGCTGGTCTGGTCGTGGACGATGACCGCGACCTTTCCGGCCTCGCCGATCAGCTCGGCCATCTTGTCGGCAGCCTCACCGGCGGCCGCGATGTTGTCCGTGGACACGGTGGTCACCGGGATGTCGCTGTCGACGCCGGAGTCGAACCCGACGACCGGGATGCCGGCCGCCTTGGCCTTCTCGAGCAATGGGGTTGCTGCCTTGCTGTCCAGGGCCGCGAAGCAGATCGCCGCCGGCTTCTTGTCGAGGGCGGTCTGCAGCATCGTGAGCTGCTTGTCCACCTCGGACTCCGAGGCGGGGCCCTCGTAGGTGATCGTGGCGCCCTTGGCGGCAGCTTCGTCGGTGGCGCCCTTCTGGACGGCCTGCCAGAACTGGTGCTGCGAGCCCTTGGACACGATCGCGATGTAGGGGTTGTCGCCGCCCGGGGCAGGGGTTGCCCCGCCCGAGCACGCAGCGACGACCAGGGCCAGTGACATGGCTCCGGCGACGACGCCGAAGATCCGTGAGTTCCGCATGTTCTCCTCCGTGCATTGTTGACTGACCGCGATGCCGGCTCCGACCGTTCGGTGCCGGCGGTTGGTCCGGTTGGGGTGGGGAAGCGCTCGCTAGGCGCGACGACGGCGACGCAGGATGTCGAGCCAGACGGCGGCGATGACCACCAGTCCGGTGATCACCAGCTTCCACTGGTCGGGGACGCCGGTGATGGACAGGCCGATCGTGAGGGTGCTGATGATGAACGCCCCGATGACCGTGCCGACGATGCTGCCCTCGCCGCCGCTGAGGGAGGTGCCGCCGATGACCGCCGCCGCGATGGCGTCCAGCTCGTAGCCGAGACCGACCGACGGCTGGGCCGAGGTCATGCGCGACGCGATGAGGATGCCGGCGAGGCCGGCGAACAGCCCGGAGACGCCGTAGACGGCGATCTTCCAGGCGTCGACGTTGACGCCGGAGAGGCGCGTCGCCTCTTCGTTGGAACCGAGCGCGAAGGTGTAGCGACCCAGGACCGTCTTCGTCAGGACCAGGGACGCCAGAACCGCGGCCCCGAACATGATGAAGACGACGTTCGGGATGCCGAACAGGGTCTTGCCCATGAAGGAGCTGTAGAACTCGGGGTTGCCCTCGAAGTAGATCGGCCTGACGTCGGACAGGATCTGCGCGAGCCCGCGGGCCACGTTGAGCATGCCGAGCGTGGCGATGAATGGCGGCAGCTTGGCCTTCGCGATCAGCACGCCGTTCAGCATGCCGATGAGGGCGCCGGCCGCCAGGGCCGCCGGGAGACCCAGCCACAGCGGGAGGCCCATCTTGGTGACCACCAGGCCCAGGACGACCGAGCAGAGGGTCATCGTGGTGCCGACCGACAGGTCGATCCCGCCGGTGATGATCACGAATGTCACGCCCATGGCGAGGACGCCGTTGACGGCTGTGGCCACCAGGATCGAGGTGAAGTTCTCGTAGGTCCGGAACGGCTCCGAGATCGACGAGAAGAACATGAACAGGATCACGAGAGCGCCGAGCGCCAGGAGGCGCTGGAGTGCGTCGCCGGTCAGCATCTTCGACATCCGGGACTGGCTGGTCGCGGTCGGCGTCTCCATCGGATTGCTGCCTCGTGCGGTGTCTATATCGGTCTGGGGAGGTGCCTGTCGGGCGGCCGCGACTCAGGCCGCCGCGACTGACGCGGCCGCGACGGCTTCGCGTTGGGTGGCGAACGCCATGATCCCCTCCTGTGTCGCCTCCGTCGCGCTCAGCTCGCCCGTGATGCGCCCTTCACACATCACGAGAATGCGGTGGCTCATGCGCAGGATCTCGGGGAGCTCGGACGAGATCATGATGATCGCCTTGCCCTCCCTGGCGAGACCGTTGAGGAGCCGGTAGATCTCGCTCTTGGCGCCGACGTCGATGCCGCGCGTCGGCTCGTCGAAGATCAGCACCTCGGTGTCGGCGGTGAGCCACTTGCCGATGACCACCTTCTGCTGGTTGCCACCGGAGAGGTTCCGAACGCGCTGGGCGAGGCCCGGCGTCTTGATCGCGAGGTTCTTGACATGCTCCAGCGCGGTGCGCCTGGTGCGGACGACGTCGATCGTCCCGAGCCGATCGGCGAACGAGCTCAGCGCCGCGAGCACCGTGTTCGTCTCGACGTCCATCGTCAGCGCGAGCCCGTACCGCTTGCGGTCCTCGGACAGGTAGCCGATGCCGTGACCGACCGCGTCCTGCGGTGTCCGCATCTCGACCGGTTCGCCGTGTACGAGGATCTCGCCCGAGTCGTGCGGGTCCGCCCCGAACACCGCCCGCATCACCTCGGTGCGCCCGGCGCCGACGAGGCCGGAGAAGCCGAGGATCTCGCCGCGGTGCAGCTCGAAGCTGACGTCGCGGATCACCCGACCGCGATTCAGGTGGCGGACCTCCAGGACGACCTCGGGGTCGGGTTTCTCCGGCAGTTCCGGAGTCGCTTCGAAGATGGTGCGGCCGACCATCATGCTGATGATCGACTGGATGCTCGCCTCGGCGGTCGTGACGGTGTCGACGTACTGACCGTCGCGCATCACGGTGACCCGGTCCGAGATCTGCTTCAGCTCCTCGAGGCGGTGGGAGATGTGCACGATCCCCGCCCCGCGCTCGCGCAGGTGGCGGATGATCCGGAACAGCTCGTCGATCTCGGTATCGGTGAGCGCGGCGGTCGGCTCGTCCATGATCAGGACCTCCGACTCGAACGAGAGCGCCTTCGCGATCTCGACCATCTGCTGCTGGGCGACCGCAAGGTGGGAGACGCGGGCCCGCGGGTCGAGCCTGATGTGCAGCTCGGCGAAGAGCTCCCTGGCCTTCTCGTTGAGGGTCTTCTCATCGAGCATGAACGGCAGCCTGCCCCGCGGCTCGCGCCCGATGAAGATGTTCTGGGCCACCGTCAGGTGGCCCATCAGGTTGAGTTCCTGGTGGATGATGCTGATCCCGAGATCCTGGGCGGCCCGGGGCGAGGAGATGTGCACGTCTCGACCCTTGACCCGGATCGATCCGGCATCGGGCCGGTAGATGCCCGCGAGGATCTTCATCAAGGTGGACTTGCCGGCCCCGTTCTCCCCGACCAGGGCATGGACTTCCCCGGGAAGGAGCGTGAACCTGGCCCCGTCAAGGGCGTGTACGCCCGGGAAGCTCTTGCTGATGTCGGTCATCTCGACGAGCGGTTCGGCCATCGCGGGCTCTCCTAATGCCACCCGGTGATGCCACTGGCGCAAGACGATGGCGCGAGTCTACCGGTCCGCGCCGCGGGGAGCGCGGGCGGTGCGCCGCGGGACGTGCGGGCGGCGCTCGATGCGACGACTGCGACCATCAGTTACCCGTAACATAAGGAAGATAGCGCACGTGTCAACAGGTCCCGGGACGCGGCACCGAGCGGCGGCGGGCCGAGCGGCGGCGGGCCGAGCGGCGGCGGGCCGAGCGGCG